>Ga0209605_1000078_pt1 | contig 132674 bp, 91 predicted proteins | sample AD_UKC035_MetaG_FD_184408 | JGI IMG/M metagenome (GOLD analysis project Ga0209605, IMG submission 184408) | Active sludge microbial communities of municipal wastewater-treating anaerobic digesters from USA - AD_UKC035_MetaG (SPAdes) (version 2) | ecosystem: Engineered > Bioreactor > Anaerobic >...
CTTCCAAAATGCGTTTGAGCAGCGGTGCCAATACACCGTCTTTGCCTTCTAATTTTTTGCCCGAACGCAAGCCTTCTATCGCCTCGCGTTCAAACAATTCGTAATTGAATTTTTCTTCTACCATTGTTTGTCAAATTTATTTGTTTCTTTTTTGTTTGACACAGTTGGTTGAATAGACTCATTTTACTTTAACTAATCACCCTAAAGAATTTCCTAATCAATAAACTTTTAATGGAACCAAACGAGTAAACAATATTTTTGCTCGGATTTAAACCTCTTTTTCTAACTTTTAGTTATGACTAAACCAAAGCGAAATCAATCACCAACTATAGTTGCGGAGCGAGTTAATTTGTGCGAAATGATAAAAAGCGAAAAGAAATAATGTCAACAAAATTCTTTACCAACTCCAACGCGAGAAGCTTGTTTGACAAGTTCACAGGCATCATTGAGCACATGAAAAACTTGTATGCTTTTCATGCTGTTGTCGGTTACTTCCGTTCATCTGGTTATTTCGCTTTGCAACTGTATCTCAAAGACATCAAGAGCATAAAAATTTTAGTCGGGATAAATGTTGACCAGATGTTTGCCGAAGCACAACGCAAAGGACTTTTATATTTCGGTGACGAGGACAAAACCAAAGAAGAATTTTTGAAATGGTTTATTCAGGACATCAAGGAAGCAAAATATTCAGATGAAGTAGAGAAAGGTGTTTTACAATTCGTGAATGATTTGATTGATGGAAGAATTGAAGTGAGAGCACACAACTCAAAAGCAATTCATGCAAAGTTTTATTTGTTCCTTCCCGAAAACCACAATCATCATTCTGATGGTTGGGTTATCATGGGTTCAAGTAATTTGACCGAGGCAGGTTTGGGTATTAAAAAATCTCCCAACTATGAAATGAATATTGCTTTGAAAGATTATGACGATGTGGAGTTCACTAAAAAAGAATTTGAGGAATTGTGGAAACAATCCACACCTATTCTGCCTGCCGACATTCAGCTATTCAAACAGAAAACTCACATCGGGCAAACCTTTACTCCTTACGAACTCTACATCAAATTTCTCATAGAATATTTCGGAAAAAATATTGATTACGACCCCGACACAGTTGGAGATTTACCAAAGACCTACAAAAAACTTTCATATCAGATTGATGCGGTGAATCAGGGTTTTCAAATGCTGATTGAACACAACGGATTTTTTCTTGCTGATGTGGTTGGTTTAGGAAAGACAGTTGTTGCCGCTATGATTGCAAAAAGATTTTTGATTGCAAACGGTTCACTCAACACAAAAATTTTGGTGGTGTATCCGCCAGCGTTGGAGAAGAACTGGAAAAATACTTTTCGCTTATTCGGCATTGACCGGCACACAAAATTTATTACCAACGGAAGATTAGAAAAAATTGTGAATTGTGAAGATTTGAATTACTGGGCAAAAGAAGATTACGATTTGGTTTTGGTTGACGAAGCACACCGCTACCGCAACCACACATCACAGGCATTCGGAATGCTGCAACGCATTTGCAAAGCACCACGAAACGGAGAAGGATTAGTTGCAGGAACAAAAAAGAAAGTGATTTTAATTTCAGCAACTCCATTGAATAACAGACCGCAGGACCTGTATTACCAACTTTTGCTTTTTCAGGATGCAAGACGAAGCACTTTGCCCGTAACCAACTTGCAAAGTTTTTTCGGACCTAAAATTCGGGAATACAAGGGAGCCACAACACCACCAAAAGAAGATAAAGAGAATTGGAGCCCCGATATTGACAAGGTGAGAGAAATTTATGTAGAAATAAGAGAGAAAATAATTGCCCCAATTACTGTGAGGCGTACAAGAAGAGACTTAGACAATTATCCAATGTATAAAGATGATTTAAAAGCTCAGGGTATTTCTTTTCCAGAATTATCAGCACCTAAAGCAAAAATTTATCAGTTGGATGCCAAATTGAGTAAGATTTTTTACAAAACAATATTTACACTAACAGAAGATATTTTTTATTTCAGATACCAGGCTATAAGGTTTTTGTCAGATGAACAACAGGAACAATATGGTTATTTACAGGCTGAACTTGTTTCCCGTTCACTTGCAGGAATAATGAAAACTATGTTGGTGAAAAGGCTTGAAAGCAGCTTTCATGCCTTTAGAATCTCATTGAAAAACATTGCAATTTCTACCAAGCGAATGATTGAGATGTTTGAGAAAAATAAAATTCTAATTGCTCCTGATTTGGGAGTAAATGAATTGCAGAATCATGGATTTTCGGAGGATGAAATTGAAAGAATGATAGATGAAATCAGCATCACTAAACCACGAAATGCTATTTTCGAATCAGAAGCATTTGTAGAAAGGGAAAAAAGCAAAGAAAAACCCACATACATTTCACTAATTGAGGGATTGAAAAGTGATTATGCCCTGCTGAATGAACTGGTAGAAATGTGGGAAAAAGTAAAACAAGACCCTAAATTGGAAACATTTCTGAAAGTGCTGAAAGATGAATTGCTGAACAACAGCATCAATCAAAGCGGCAAACTGGTAATCTTTACCGAAAGCACCGACACGGCAGATTATCTCACCAAACAAATTCAGGAATTTCTGAAAACAGAAATCCTCAATGTTTCTTCTGATAACAGAAGCAAATTATTTGAAACCATACAGGAAAACTTTGATGCTAACTACGATTTAGAAAAACAAAAAAATAATTTCAACATCCTTGTTACAACCGATGTGTTGGCAGAGGGCGTGAACATGCACCGTGCAAATGTGGTAGTGAATTACGACACACCCTGGAACGCAACACGGCTCATGCAACGCATAGGAAGGGTAAACAGAATTGGCAGCACTGCCGATGTCATTCACAATTTCAATTTTTATCCTTCGCAGCAAGGCGATGAAGAAATAAAATTATACAGCAACGCATTGGTGAAATTACAGGCACACCACACCGCATTTGGCGAAGACGCACGGGTGTTCACCCACGAAGAAATGTTAGAGCAGTTTGAGTTGTTCAAGGAAGGAATGCCTGATGATGAAGATAAACGCTTGCAGTATTTGCGTTTTATCCGTGACTTCAAAGACAATAACCCAAAAGAGTTTAAACGCATTAAACAGTTTCCGTTAAAGGCACGCACTGCACGAAAAAACAAATTTGCAAACAAAGATGAAACGAAAGGTTCAACTGTGGTGTTCCTGAAATCGAGCTACAAAATGGAATTTTACCAGGTAAAAGGTGAAGTAAAAGTTTTACCACTTTCGTTTTTGGAAGCTGCAGAAATTTTTGAAGCTAAATCCAATGAACCGGATTATGCTTTACCTGGCCAGCACTATACACACATACAGGAAGCATTAAAAACTTTTGACGAAGATTTTTTTATTTCAAGTACTGAAACTGTTACAACTACTGATAAAGCGGATGCAATATCAGCACAAGCCAAGAAGTTTTTGCGTGATATAAAAGGACTAACTAAACGCAGTGAAGTAAAAACAATATGTGAAAATCTGAATATATTAGTTGACAAAGGTAGTTTTACACCATTGCCTAATGAAATAAGAAAGCTAAGACAACAATTGGATAAACGACAAATTACCTATGGACAGGTTGATAACCTGTTAATGATAATTGCTAAAAAATATGATGCGCACGTTACGGAAGAAAACGAACGTGAAACAATACCAACTATTGATGCCAATGTTGCACCTGAAATAGTTTTATCGGAAACCTTTATTGATTAATGGACAAGAAACAACTTCAGGAGCAAATTCTTCAGCAACCTTACCATGATGAAACATGGCAGAGAGTATTGAAGGAATATTTTGGCGCAAAGGTATTTCATACTAAACCCGTTACTGTACTATTGCCAAGCAATGATATTGCTGAAAGTGCTGTCGAGTTAGGCAATTTTTATACTGCTGATGAACGAGTGGTTGGTATGTATGAAGTGCAATTGAAACCAAAGCCGTGGATACAAATAAACCGTGTGGGCTTGCGCAGTTTACTAAGGCAGGTTTATAAGCATGATGTAGATGCTGCATTAATAGTTTTTGTGCAGGGTGATAAATGGAGATTTAGTTATGTAAGTGAAATAAGAACGGAAGAAGGCATAAAGGAAACTGAACCCAAACGCTACACTTATTTATTTGGCACAGGTGAAACCAGCCGCACTGCTGCTGACCGTTTTGATAAACTAAAAGGCAAGCCCGTTTCATTAGATGATTTGTTTGAAGCCTTTAGTGTTGAAAAACTAAACAAAGATTTTTTTAAAACCTACAAAGAATTTTTCGAACAGTTTAGCGAACACCTTGCTGGTAACAAATCGTACCGCAAAACAATATTAAACAATGCTGCCTATTTGGAAAAAGGCTGGAAAGATGCAAAGGCAAAACCCATACGTGACTTTACAAAAAAACTGCTCGGACGCATTGTGTTTTTGCAATTCCTGCAAAAAAAAGGATGGATGGGCTGCCCGGTTTTAAAAACAGAAAAAGAAAACGAAGAAATATGGACTGGTGGCAACACAGCATTTTTGCAAATGTTGTTCAACCATGTGCCGGATAAGGAAAACTTTCACAGCAAATACCTGCGCACCCTGTTTTTTCAAACGCTTAACCTCAGGCGAAAGAACCAGCTATTTGCCATATCCCTACCTGATAGGGAAACGAATAAAAACGAAAAAGTGCGAGTGCCTTACCTCAATGGGGGTTTGTTTGATACCGATATTTCATTCGAACACGATTTTGATTTTCCTGTTGACTTATTTAAACGGCTCCTTGAGTTTTTTGAGCGCTACAACTTTACCATTGACGAAAACGACCCTTATGATAGTGAAGTAGGCATTGACCCCGAAATGCTGGGGCACATTTTTGAAAACCTGCTGGAAGAAAATCGTGAGAAGGGTGCGTTTTATACCCCTAAAGAAATTGTGCACTACATGTGCCAGGAAAGCTTAATACAATACCTGCGCACACATTTACCCGAATGTACCGAAGACGAAAGCCCCTCAACAAAAACCATTGAAAAATTGATACGGTATGGCGAAACAGGCGACCGCAACGACAAAAAAAATTACATAGTACAAAAGGCAAAGCGAATTGAAAAACTTTTAGACAATGTAAAAATTTGTGACCCCGCCATTGGCAGCGGTGCATTTCCTATGGGCATATTGCAGGAAATTTTAAATGCAAAAAATGCCCTGGATTTAACGCTCGACCGCGCCCGTGCAAAAAAGAACATTATACAAAACACCATTTACGGTGTTGATTTGGATAAAGGCGCTGTTGACATTGCACGACTACGTTTCTGGCTTGCATTGGTGGTTGATGAAGACAAGCCGCAACCATTGCCCAACCTCGATTATAAAATTATGCAGGGCAATAGCCTGCTCGAAAGTTTTGAAGGAATTGACTTGAGCAAATCAGCATTATTTGAGGAGCCAAAGGTTACCATTTTTAACCCCACGTTGTTTACGGGCTTTGTTGAAGAACCCCAGCTGGCATTTGGTTTTAGCGAACAAAACCAAAGCGCTATAAAAAAATTGATGAACCAATATTTTACGGAAGAGAATAAAGAAAAAAAGGAAGAGTTGCACCAAAAAATTGACCGTATTGTACTCGACCATATTGATGCATCATTAGAAGGATACCAAAACTCCTTACTCATAAAAATTGCTGAACTTGAAAAATCTGTTAAGCGCAAAAAGCAACTGCACCAAACCACAGTTAAAGAAGAAAAAGCCATTGAAGCCTATGAAAAACAAATGGCAGATAAAGAAAATGCGCGCAAAAAACTTATAGCTTTTGAAAAAACAAGCGAGCGTCCTTACTTTTTATGGCATGTTTATTTTGAGGATGTAATGAGTGCTGGCGGGTTTGATATTCTTATTGGAAATCCGCCTTATATACAGTTGCAAAAGGATGGTGGTGAATTGGCAAAAGCATTACAAGGAAAAGGTTATGAAACTTTTGAACGTACTGGAGATATTTATGCTCTGTTTTACGAGTTGGGATATAATTTACTCAAACTCCATGGTACGCTAACTTATATTTCGGGCAGCTCTTGGCTAAGGAGTAATTACGGAAAAGCGCTAAGAAAATTTTTTCTGGAAAAAACCAATGGCAAAATATTGATTGATTTATCAGATGCAGAAGTTTTTGAATCCGCAACGATTCTGACAACAATTCATATTTACAATAAGGAGAAAAATCAAAAACAACTTAAAGCCCTGCGCCTTACCCGTAAAAATCAAACTATGATTAGAGACCTTGCTGCGAATTTTGGAAAGCAGAACGTTGTTTTAAAAAGATTGGACGAAAATGCATGGGTAATTTCTGACAGCAAAAAGCAAACTATAAAAGGTAAAGTTGGAGAAGTTGGTAAAAAATTAAAAGATTGGAATATAGAAATCAATAGAGGAATCATTACTGGGTTAAACGAAGCGTTTGTAATTGATGATAAAAAAAGAAAGGAATTAATTGAAGAAGATAAAAGAAGCGCTGAAATAATAAAGCCAATACTCAGAGGAAGAGACATAGGAAAATACAAATATAATTTTGCTAACCTCTATCTAATTAATGCTCACAACGGGATAAAGGAGAAGGGGCTGCAACCAATTAATATCAATAACTATCCGGCCATTGAAAAGCATCTTAAACCGTATAAAAAAGAATTAGAAAAAAGGCAAGACCAAGGAGATAATTGGTTTAATTTAAGGAACTGCACCTTTTTAGATGAATTTGAAAAGCCCAAAATCATCTACCCAAACATGGTTAAGGATATTTCTTTTGCTTATGATGATGAGGGGTTTTATACAAATCAAAAGTGCTTTATCTTAACAGGTGAAAATTTAAAATATTTATTGGCAATATTTAATTCAAAGCTTTTCAGGTATTGTTTTGAAGATGAGTTTCCTGAATTGCAGGGCAACTCACGCGAGATAAATAAAGTTGTTTTGAAACAAATACCAGTTGCAGAAGTGCCTAAAAATGAAACGCAATACAATTCTTTGGTTGAAAAAATAATTGAACTAAAAAAACAAAACCTTGACAGTAGCAAGTGGGAAAATAAAATAGATGCATTGGTGTTTGTGCAATACCAACTTACATTAGATGAAATGATACAGGTTTTAGATAGCTTTGAGGGCTTATCCATTGAAACAAAAAATCAAATAATAAACGAATACCAAAACATTGCATTAGGAAAGTTTAAATTAGAGGTATGATAAAGCGAGTAGTAGTAAGAAATTATAAAGCCATTAGAGATAGTGGCGATATTTTTTTAAAACCATTTAATGTATTTATCGGTAATAACGGCACCGGCAAAAGCAGTGTAATGGAAGCACTACGCGCTTTACAAATGTGTGTTTGCGGAAATATTACCGATGCGTTTAAGGATTTTGGTGGATTGCAAAAAGTACATAATTATAGTGGGCAAGGTCAAGAGATTAATTTAACTCCCGAAGGCTTTCAGAAAAAAAATGAAGGAATCCATTTTAAATTAGAGTGCCAAATTAATGGCAGCGAGTATTTCTATGCACTAAAACTAAATACCGATGTTGCAGAAAACATTTATGTGGTAGAACATGAGTTGTTGAGAAAAAATGGAAGTAATGTAATTGAGGGCAAGGCAATTGACAACTTTGGTAATCGCTTGGTTGATATATATTCCGCCACTCAGAGTGCAATTAGTAAGCAATATAGATACTCTGGCGACACCCTTCTGGCAAGAATTAACAGCAGCAATATTCAATACGTGGACAATGCAACAGCAGAGCTAAGAAACCACATGATGTCTTGGCAGTTTTTGCATTTAAATGCTCATGATATGGGCAAGCCTGTCTTTAAAGGAATGAAGTTGCAAACGGAACTTGATTACGATGGTAGAAATATTGCTGATTATATTTTGTGGCTCAGAAACCAGTCTCAGGATTATTTAAATGCCTTAATAAATAAATTGCAATTTATTCTTCCATATCTCCAAAATATTCAACCGAATATTACGGGTACAATAAATTCCGAAGTAGAATTATTGATGCACGAAAATGGATTTGATAAAACCGTTCCCGGCTGGCTGCTATCATCAGGCACATTGCGCATAGCTGCTTTGCTAAGCATGTTTGATAATCCATCACCGCCTTCAGTTTTATTTATTGATGAAATAGAAAACGGCTTAGACCCCCGCACCATTGGCTTTTTAATAGAAGAAATACGCAATGCCGTGCAGTCAGAAAAACCCATGCAGGTTATTTGCACTACACACTCCCCTTATCTGTTGGATTTAATTCCATTAGAAAGTGTAATAGTTACCGAGCGTGGCGAGAGCGGCAGCACCTTTCGCTTTCCTGCAAACGAAAAAGAATTAGATGGCTGGAAAGAAAAATTTTCACCGGGGAAACTTTATACTATTGGTAAACTAAATAAAGATTAGTATGAAGGTTGGCTTTGTAACTGAAGGAGCTAAAGGAAGCCCCGATGCAAAAATATACCCTTACGTTGCAAAAAAGTTTTGCCCGCAATTGGAAGTGGTTGGTTCTTTTCCTCTTGGACAAAAATCAACAGTTATCAATAGTTCCTCAGAGGAAATTCAAAAGCTATTTGAATTAGGTTGCGAATATGTTTTTGTAATGTGGGACAGGATGCCAAAATGGACAGGTGGAACAGGAAAATGTGAAGATGACAAGCAAACCTTACTAAAGAATTTAACTGCAAATAATATTGATGTTGCTAAAATAAAAATGGGTTGCATTGATGAAATGACAGAGTCGTGGATGGTTGCGGACGGAAGAGGTGTAACAGATTATTTTAGAAACAAAATAAGCACACAAGTTCCAAAGTTTGAAGACAACAAAAAAATTGCAGAACAGGCAGGTGCACAAAACAGGATAAAGAAACATGTGGGAGCATCAAAGTATATTCCATACAACGACAATTTTGGAATTGTAAAGGCCCTGCCTGATTTTGATATGGCAGCAAGATGGAATAAATCGTTTGCTGATTTTAAAAATGATGTTTCTCAAATTTGTAGCTAAAAAAAATGGAATAGTTTTATCCAATGGCTGCTAAAAAGAAAGTACTTCAACTAAACAAAAAACTTATTGCTCAAGACCTATTTCCATTTACCTGTAAAGGGGAAAGAATTAATGTTAGTGAAAAACATGGAGTATATATTATATATGATAAGAACGAGAAAGTTTTGCATGTTGGCAGAACTGTTCGGGGGGAAGGTGGCTTAAATAAACGATTGAACAATCACCGATGCGGTAAATCATCTTTTATGCGTAATTTTTTCAAAGACAAGGAAAAGCGCTTGTGGAGTGGTGGCTACCAGTTCAGATATATTAAAGTAGCAGATGATAAAATGCGAACGTATGTGGAAGCTCTTACTACAGGACTCGAATGTCCTGAATATATTGGTACAAGCAGCACGAATACAATTTAATAATAATGCATTCTTTAAATCTTTTTATTTTTTACAGATTAAAACAATTATCATTTCATGAAAATCAAAACTAAACAAACAGAAATGTTTAAAGTTGACCAGGTTTTCTACTTCACACGAGGTCAAACTTTTGATGAACATAGTAAGGAAGTAATGAAACTTGTTAAAAAGGGGGCACTAAAACGTTACACCACTAATCAGTTTGCAAAATTTTCTATTGGCTTTGTTAAGTTTCTTGTCGAGAAAAGAAAAAAAGAAAAGGCAAGTAAGCAGTAGAAAAAGGTGATGATACATCCAAACATTTAATAATTTATGAATTTAGGAAAACTCGAAAAAGTAGAATTACGCAGCGTGTGGAAAAATGAAGGCATTCATTTTACACCATGGTTAGCGCTAGAGCAAAATATTTCATTATTAAGTGAAACTATTGACATAGACTTAGAAGTGCAGGCCCAAGAAGAACGCGTTGGACCATTTAGGGCTGATATACTTTGCAAGGATACAGTATCCGATCGCTTTGTTCTTATTGAAAATCAATTTGAATATACCGACCACAAACATTTAGGACAATTAATGACCTATGCAGCAGGATTGAACGCTGTTACAATTATTTGGATTGCAGAAAAATTTACAGAAGAACACAGGGCTGCGCTTGATTGGCTTAACAGGATAACTGATGATTCTGTTGATTTCTTTGGAATAGAAATTGAGCTTTATCGTATTGGCGGGTCAGCACCTGCGCCAAAGTTTAATGTTATCTCTAAGCCCAATAATTGGGCAAAAAATATTAAACGAAATGCCGAGAATTCGGAATTAACTGAAACCAAGCTGCTACAGCAAGAATACTGGCAGGCATTAAAAGAGTATGTAAGTACAGAGAAGGTTAGTTTCAGACTTCAAAAACCTTTACCTCAACACTGGACTAATATTGCCATAGGTCGTAGCCATTTTCATTTAACAGCTTTTGCAAATACCAGAGACTCAAAAATTGGAGTTATTTTAATTGTTTCTGGTCCTAATGCATTAGATAACTTTAGGGCGTTAAGAGAAAAATATGAATCTGAAAGCAAAGAAGTGATAGGCAACACTATTGAGTGGATTGAAAAGGATGGAGGTAAAGAGCATCATGTGAATTTTACCCATTCAAATTGTGCCCCCTTGAATAAAGCTGATTGGAAAAGACAACATGCTTTGTTAAAGGAAACAATTCAAAAAAGCGTTACTTTTTTTAAAGATAAAGTTCAAAGCATTTAGCGTCATAAAGACTAGAAGTAATGGCAAAATTCCTGAACACCACATTGCTAAACGAGTGGATTCCACGGTTAATAAACGAAACTGCAAAAGAGCTTGTAATTATTGTTCCATACATAAAAACATCCGAACGCATTTACAATTACTTATTCGAAGCAAATAAGCGCGGGGTTGAAACAACTTTAATTTATCGCGAGAATAAATTGTCACAGCCTGAGCGTGACAAACTGAGCAAGCTTGATAACTTGAATTTAATGCATCATCCTAACGTGCATGCCAAGTGCTATTACAATGAGAAATATTTAATCATTGGCTCAATGAATTTGTATGAATACTCCGAATTAAATAATAGAGAAATGGGAGTATTGTTATACACTGAAACTCAACTAGGCGATGAAGATGAATGGGCAGTAGGCGAAATACACGCAGATGAGGATGTAGTAGCAGATGCCATAAATGAGATTAAACGAATAATCAACGGGGCACAGTTAGAAAAGAAAAGCAGGGAAACGATTGAAGGGGGATTTGAAATGAAAATCATTAAAACCGAAAGAGAGTTAATGCAGGAACGCTGTGCAGAGTTAAATAAATTTTTTGTGTTTAAGCGGTTTGAAATTGTAGAGGAATTTAATGAGCTAATACCAACCTGCTTAAATTATTTTGATAATATTGATGTTGCAATAACTCACCGCGCAGAGATTAAACTTAATTACAATGATGACAGGATAAAAAATGTTTTTGAAAAATTCCGGCCACACAACCGCTTATTTAAGTTTAATGGTTATAAACTTTTTTGGAAAAAACCAGAGAATAAAATATTTCTCTATCCTGATAGAACTAAACCAATTTGGCAAAACAATGATGGGGAAATAGAATTGCAAAATTTTAAAAATGGGATAGATGAAGTTGTAAGGTTTTTAAGACCATTTATTAATTAATCACCAACATAAAAAAGAGCAGATTTTTGGCTCATCACAACTATTAATTTCCTTTTATTTGCTACACGCAAAAAAACAATAAATAGGCAACGAAGCACAGCCTTGGGTTTAAGCTATTCAATGAATAATTTAAAAACATAATCACAAATTATATTATGAGTGACGATGATTTAAGGAATCTTAAATCCGATATAAAGGAAATAAAGGAAAAACTGAATAGTCTTGAAAAATCTAACACGGCTATTAGCGGAAATGTTCCTACAGTGAATGAGGCTATAAGAGGTATAGTTACATCAATAGGCGAAGTAAATACCGCAATAGCTAAAATTACTGTTACTCCGTCTCCCGAAGCCCCTAAACCGGCATCTCCCTCGATTCCACCAAAAACGACATCAAGATATATTCACGACACCCTTTTCGCATCTAACATTGGTTCGGTACTGGTAAGTCTTGTTAATTTTTCAAATAAAAACAGTGATTATTTGGTAGATGCTTTTAACTCCAACAAACCCCTGCTTGTATACGCACTTTTTTTTATCGTTTTCAGAATAAAAGCCTACTTAGATGACAATGCATCTTTCATACTAAAAGAGCAAGCAGCAACCGGAGGTGTTAGTGGAACTGATAAAGCAGGGTTTGTGGTTTTCTTAATCAGTTGGCTGTTTTATTCAGTAAGTGGTTTCTTCCTGTTTACACAACCCCCCTTGTCTTTTCTCTTTTTGATTCTTGCACTAATTGTTTTCAATTTATGGATAGCATTTTGTTCTATTTTTTACCCTAACAACAAAAACAAAGAGGGCACAAGCTCAAACGATAAAAAATCCAATCATAGTGTTTACTTTACTACAAACCTATTTTACATTATAGCTTTGCTTCCTTTATGCCCACCGGCTTTTGAAAATATTTTTGGCTTTAATCTTTTTACTGGTGCAGTTAATTGGTACTTATCCAAATGTGGTATAATGGGCTCGCTTGTTATTCTGGGTATAGTATTTATGGTTGATGTTTATAAGGCAAAAAGTTTAAATAATATTTATAAATGATTTCTCAGGTCTTTAGCATCACCCCGTGTTTAAAGATGTGCTGAACATGATGGTGCATAAACTCTGATATAACCCGACAGGTCGCCCGCCAGGCAAGTGCATCAGTGCCCCTGTAAGGTTAAGCATTAAAAAAATTCACAACCTGCTAACACTCCGTTGGTGTTGAGGCTGTGCCCCGTTCCTCTTATCTATCAGCCCTGCACCCACGCAAGTTTTGTGCGTATAAATTAATTTAGTTTCTTAGTAAAAAAAATACTTTAGAGATGTTTATAGCACTTTTTGCACTTATGTTTATTATAGCAATTGCTATAATAGTAATAGCAGGCGTAGCCAAATTTGCTACCACTTCAAAAGAAACAAAAAAATCATGGTATAAACTTATAGGTATAATAGTGCTTATGTATGTAGGCGGCTACTGTTTACTGCGTTTATCCACGGGTCTTATTAATCGGTATTACTTGGGTAATGAAGATGCGCCATTATTTTAAAAACTTTAAAATTACCCCACCCGTTCCCCTTTAGTGCCTGTCCTGAGCTTGCCGAAGGAGGTCAGGGGTAAAAAAATCCCCACTCCCAATTATCATCCCCATTACAACACCGCCCCCCAACTTTTACATTTTACATTTCTTGTTCCTTGTTGGATGTTTCTTTCCCATAAAGTTACGCATAAGCACCCAGTTACAACACTTCATTCCCCTTCTGAGTCTCCGAAGGAGGTCAGGGGTAAACAAACCCCTCCAAAACCTAAAGCCTCATTCATTTCCCTCTGCGCTCTCTGCGCCTCTGCGTGCCCCCCCAATCCTCTCTCCCTGTAACATTTCCGCTCTTTTCCCAAAAAAACCAGTTCAAAAAACCACTTTTCACCAACCTCACCCCTAAACCTTACAAACACCTGCAACTATAAGGTATGTATTTTTTTATTGGCGCTATTCTAACGGAACTTTTCCTTAAAACAAACACCATTATCGCCAAAATCTTACAATTGCATACACATACCCCTAAACAAACGTTTTAACACAAAACACAACCACATCTTTGCTTTATAAATTTTAAAACCACACGCAAAATGAAAAATCTCTCTTTCTTCCAAATGCAGGTACGCATGATGCAGGACGTACTCGCCTGGGTATTCAACCCCATCAACGCGGCTATCATTGCCACCATGGTTCCGTTCAAAGAAGCGGCCACATCACTCAAAACACAAACCGAAACCATCCAGGATCTTTTTGCTGAGTATTTTAAAATACTCAAAGGCATTGCCATCGCAAGGCGGCAGGCGCGCATCAAACTCTCCGAAGACTCCTACAGCATCATACAGGCTGCACGCGCCTACTTTATTAGTACAGGCAATACTGCTGCCGCGGCTCAACTCAATATACCTCTAAGCAAACTTTCCATCATGGGTTACAATAAGCTGGCGCAAAAAATTCTCTCCTTCCAAACACTTATAGAGCCCGTTGTACCCGATTTGGCGGCATACAACATTACATCGGCATCATTTACGGCATGGCAACTGCAACTTACCAACTATAACCAACTTGAATCTGCTCATGCTGCTATTGCACAACGCAAAAGCGTGGGAACACAAATTGCAACCGCTGTAAAAAGTGCAATGGATTTCCTGCGCACACAGTGCGACACCACCGTGCACAGCATCGCTGATGAACACTTCGTACAAACCTACTTCAACAACCGCAGGCTCGTTCGCGAAGGCATACATCACACAGGTGCGCACGTGCAACTACAAAACGAAATTGGCGAAACATACGGTCCGCAAATTACCATCACCGTTAACGAGCTCGTAAAAAACGGACGCACCTACAAAGCTGCTTCTGCACTTACCGGCAACACAGGCGCTGCAGATATTTCGGCCTTCGAGCCTGGCTCGCGTACCATCACTGTTAGTGGTAATGGTATTCAGTCGGCAACCTTTGGTCCTTACATTTTCCAAAAAGGCCGCATCCTCGATTTCGACTTCACCATCCAGCCCGACTTTACAAACATGCCCGCACACAACCCACAACCCGAAGCAGAAAAAGTTATCGTTCGTTAAAAACCCATTTTGTCATTTTTAAAACAAGCCGGCAGCATTCCTGTCGGTTTTTTTTATTTTCGGATAGTAATTTCACCCGCCAGTGCAATACCTTTGTTAAAGCAGAAATTTTAAAACCAACCAACATGATTTTAGAAAGAATGGTATTCCGCCTCAAATTCGGAAAAGCAAAAGAAGTAAAAGCATTACTCAAAGAATCAAAAGCATGGATCACACCCGACATGCAAAAAAACATGCGCTACATGTTTGATTTAACAGGGCCCTCTTACACCTTCATAATGGAAAATACATACGAAAGCTTAGCCGCCATGGAAAAAATGATGAGCGAAGACATGCCAAATGCAAAAGAATGGGGAGAATGGTACCAGAAATTTATACCTCTGGTTGACTCATCTTCTAGGGAAATGTTCACCATCTATGAATAGTTGAGCTTAGCAAGCACGAACTCTACAGATGTAGCATAGTGCATGGGTTTTTCTGAAGGGTTAAATGTAATTTAACCCTTCAGTTCTTTAACGTTGCTATATGAAGGTTAAACAAATACCCAACACCAAATACGGCAGTCCTCTCATTAACTCAATCCACCATTTGGCCATAGCCCGCTTTAAACATGAAACCCAAACAAATTCTAAGCATATCCGTAGCGTTATTTATTGCTGCATGTGGGCAAAACGCCAACAATGCACAAACACCCGCTGCACAACCACAACCGCAAACCAACCCCGTAGAAAAGGAATCGCCCAATAGTAACTACAAGCCTGCTTTTGCCGGGCAAACAAGAATCAACAGCGCCACAACAAAAACTCCATACCAAACAATAATAATTACCAAAAACCTCAATCGCCCCTGGGGTATCACCACACTTCCTGATGGTCGTTTTCTTATCACCGAAAAGGAAGGTGTCATGCGCATAGTTACAAAAGATGGTAAACTAAGCAAACCTATAACGGGTATATTAACCGTAAATGATGCAGGACAGGGTGGCTTACTCGGCATTACTATAGACCCCGACTTTGCCGTAAACAGAATGGTGTATTGGGTTTTTTCAGAGAGATTAATAAATGGCAATCTCACAGCAGTTGCAAAAGGAAAACTTTCTTCAGATGAACTAAGCATACAAAATGCAACAGTTATATACCGCGCTACACCCGCTTACAACGGAACACTTCACTATGGCGGGCGCATTGTTTTTGATAAAACCGGTAACCTAATCATCAGCACTGGTGAGCGAAGTGATAAAGAAACACGCCCTCAGGCACAGCACCTCAACTCAGCATTAGGCAAACTAATTCGCATTACTACCGATGGTCGCCCTGCCCCTGGCAACCCTTTTGCTTCAAATGCACAAGCGCGTCCCGAAATATATTCCTACGGGCATCGCAACGTGCAGGGGCTGGCATGGCATCCCGTTACAGGGCAGTTATGGGAAAACGAATTTGGTCCCAAAGGTGGCGATGAAATAAATTTAATTACTCCCGGCAAAAATTACGGATGGCCCATCATCACTTATGGGCTTGAGTACAGCGGAAAAAAAGTAGGCGATGGAATTACACAGCAGCAAGGCATGGAACAACCTGTTTACTATTGGGACCCTTCCGTTTCGCCTAGCGGCATGACCTTCTACAACGGCAATGCTATACCCGAATGGAAAAACAATCTCTTTATATGCGGCTTAAGCGGCAGCCACATAGCCCGTCTCATCATCTCCAACAATAAAGTTACCGGAGAAGAGCGTCTGCTTGCCAATGAAGGACAACGCTTCCGCGATATCACCCAAGGTAAAGACGAAGCCCTGTATGCCATTACAGATGAGGGCTGGCTTTACAGGATTGGGAAGAAATAAAAGAGGGTATTTTGGTTTCCCAATACAATTCTTCTTAATAGAAAATACCGCCCACTATTGCGGTGATCATTAACGGGGATAACATACCTCATGCAAAAGGCATAAGCAATGTTATAGCGAGCAGGAGAGTTAAACTTTTTTTACTTTTACTTCAATTAAACCATGGCGGTATGAAATATTTTAAATTTATATGTTTATTGTTAATGAATGCATGTGTTGCTGGCAATACACAGGCACAGGCTTTTTTTAAATTCTTTGGCGATAGCACACAAAATCAAACGCTGGATGGTGGTATTGCTACTGATGATGGCGGTTATATATTATACGGTGGTTATTATGTTCCGGCAGCAGGCGGTAAACTGGCATCGTTCCTTAAAACAGATGCTGCCGGAAATTTATTGTGGAAAAAACACCTGAGTTTTGTTAACATGGAGCCACGCCATATTAAGTCCGTGGTTGAATTGCCATCGCATGAGCTCATGTTATTTACGCAGTATCAAAATAATTTTAATTACGAGGGATACCTGGTTATTAAAACAGACAGTGCAGGTAATGTTTTGTGGTCAAAAAACTATTCTTTTTCTAATTTTATTTCACGCCAGGTTTACAGGGCATTGCTTTCCAATGATGGTAATATTTTGTTGGGTACTACTACCGGCAGCGTATCATCCATATATGGTGAACAAACCATCTATAAATTAGATACTGCCGGAAATATTATTTGGAACAACGCTTTTAGAAGCAATGGCAATGGCGATGATTATTTAACCGCTATGGCCGAAAACAGCAACAGCGATATTTTTATTATTGGTACACGCTCGGCTGTAGTAGGCGGGCAAAGCAGGCCCGTACTTTCTAAAATGGATGCTTCAAGCAATGTGTTGTGGTCAAAAGTTTTTACGGACCAGATGCAGGTTGATGACCCTGTGTTTAGTGACATATTAATGTTGCCATCGGGAAACATAGCCGTTAGCGGTTGGGCAAACGAAATTCCTGTTGTGCCAACGTATCCCTTTGTATTAGAGTTTGACACAGCAGGCACTATCGTTAAAACAATGAAATTCAAAAACAGTACTTACTCGCTTTCTGCCAACTCCCTGGCTATTGACAGCGCGTATAATATCAGTCTTTATGGAATGATGTTTACAGGCAATTACAATCTTTGGTATATGAAGTGCGATAGCGCAGGAACCGTTCAGTACGCACATTATTTACCTTTTAATGCCGCCAATTATTTAAATGTAAATCCGGGCCATAATGGTAGCGTTATGTTCACAACTTCAGGTAATTTCAATCATTACACATGGGTGGCTCTTAAGCGCGATCCGGCAACTCCCTTTTGCCAGGAAAACACGTTGATATTAAATTATGGAACTACATTGCCACTTGGCATAAATGTAAACTCGCTGTTAACATATAACAATACACCCACCGTTATAAACGAAACAGCCATAGTTTATACTACAGCCAATATTGTTAATGATGGTTGTATTACAACAGGTATAAACCCTTTGACTGAAAGTAATGCAGAAGTTAATTTTTATCCCAATCCCGCACAGGATTATTTACTAATTACCACTGGTAAAAAAATTAATGCCATTGAAATTTATAATACTGCGGGGGTTGCCATTAAGGATTTTATCACATCTAACCTAAGTAATACTATGCAGGTTAATATAAAGGACCTTGCATGTGGATTGTATTATATAAAAGTACATAGCAACAATGCATTGCAAACATTCAGGTTTTTCAAAACAGAATAATTTACTGGGATTTTTTGGTTGCACCTCTTTTATCATTTAAAGTCCTTTGCATTTTTTATCTCATCAGTATTATCGTGTAACAATCCCATCTGACTATATTTGCCTTCATTCCCCAAAATTTAATGACTGAATTTCCTCCCTGCCCCAATTGTAAAGAAGACTATACCTACTCCAATAATGGATTGCTCGTATGCCCCATGTGTTTTCACGAGTGGAGTCCCGCTGTGGCACCCGAACCCGAAAAAGCAGAAATAACAGAGGTAACAATTAAAGATGCCAATGGTAATATTCTCAACAATGGCGATACCGTAATTGTAATCAAAGATCTTCCGGTAAAAGGTGCTTCAAAAGCGGTAAAGGCAGGAACAAAAGTTAAAAATATACGCCTCACAGATGGCGACCACAATATTGATTGTAAGATTGATGGCTTTGGTGCAATGGCTTTAAAATCTGAATTTGTCAGGAAGGCATAATAATTCATTCTGCTCTTAAACCAACTGTACGGATTTGCACAATTGTGGTTAATGTGCAAACTCCGAAACTTTCTGTGCTGTCCGAAAGTTGTGTGCTTCAAATTTTGAATTCTAAAAGCAAAACCTGCCTTTCACCTTTAACGGGAATCAAAGACAAAAAGCTCTAAGATTTTACACCGTTAAAGCGCATTGTTTGTGTAAGAACTGTTATTCTCAAAAACTATATTCGCCACCTGTGCACAAACGATTAACAATAATTGCAGGGCCTATAGCAGGAGCCCTTGTTTACTATCTGGCATATTATAACTCTCTTGCACCTGCATTGTGCAGCATGTCTTTTATCTCCACATGGATGGCTGTTTGGTGGATTACCGAAGCAGTTGAAATTGGCGTAACATCTCTTTTGCCTTTTGTGCTAATGCCGCTCATGCACATCTTAAAAGCCGAAGAGGTGGCTACACACTACATGGATCAAACTATTTTTCTTTTCATTGGCGGTTTTTTTCTTGCCTATGCAATGGAGAAATGGGATTTACACCACCGCATTGCATACAAAATTATTTTACTTACCGGCAACTCACCATCAAGCATTTTAGCAGGCATAATGCTAACGGCATACCTTATATCCATGTGGATTTCAAACACCGCAACCACGCTTATGCTCGTGGCAGCAGTTACTGCTATTGTAAAACAAAAAGAACTTTTCCCAACTAACCAACAGCAAAATATTTCTGCAGCCTGTTTAATTGCGCTTGCTTACAGCGCTACTATTGGCGGTATGTCAACCATTGTGGGCACTCCTACCAACATGATTTTTATCGGCTACTGGGAAACACATTTTCCTTTGCGCGAGCCCATAAGCTTTTTGCGATGGTGCATGTTTGGTATCCCTATTTCCTTGCTGCTTTTGTTTTCGGGCTTTATCATACTCAAAAAAATGTTTGGCATTAACAGCACCCCGTCCGATAAATCTTTTATTAGAAAAAAATACCAGGCCCTCGGAAAAATCTCTGCCCAACAAAAAACGGTAATGTATGTTTTTGTAACAACGGTAGTGCTGTGGTTTACTCGCGCAGGCTTTGATGTGGGCGCTGTAACAATTGGCGGATGGGAAAACTGGTTTGGTAAAGGATATATAAAAGACAGTACTGTTGCTATTGTGGCTGCATTGTCTTTTTTTGTTTTTCCGGCAAAAGAAAAAGGAAAATTTATTCTTGAGTGGAATGATGTAAAGAAGCTCCCCTTTCATATCATTCTTTTATTTGGCGGAGGCTTTGCGCTTGCCGAAGGCATAGAAGTATCAGGGCTCGGCAGTTTTCTGGCTGGGCAACTTGCAGTCTTTAAAACCTATCCGCTGTGGGTGCTTATAGGTGTTCTTGCTCTACTTATTACATTATTAAGTGAACTGGCATCGAATGTTGCAACTATTACCTTAATGTTGCCCATCCTTTCATCTCTTGCTCTTGCTATAAACGTAGATCCTATAAAATTAATGGTGCCTGCTACATTTGCTGCTTCTTTCGGTTTTATGCTTGTAATTGCTACTGCACCCAACACCATCACTTATGCAACCGGGCTTTTTCATAGCAAACAATTGCTCAAAGCAGGCTTACTTCTAAACGCAGTAGGTATTACATTGCTTACGTTTGCTATGATGTTTTTCCGCTTTTAAATATTAAAATTTTATCAGTAAATATTTTTATGGAAGACAACTCAGGAAAATTAAAAGATGGCGATAAATGCACGGTAACGTCCGGCACACACAAAGGTAAATCAGGCATTGTTCGCGATATTAATCTTAGTAAAACCGGGCACATAACGATAACTGTTGTACAGCAAAACGGTGAAAGATTTAAAACACTTGGGAGGAATGTAGAAATAAAGAAAAAATAACGTCCACGCCCATTAAGCAAAGCGCTACATTTTATATTTTTTCTTTTTCAAAAACTTAGTAAGATCAATTTTTCCCATAACCTTAAGCTCGGTTTTTTTATTTTTTTTGCCCCTGTTGTGTTTAACTTTTTGCTGACCAACCTTTGGTATGGTTTCTTCTTTTTGCTGGTTGCTATTAATGCGAACCGAAACTTTTTCTAAAGGCAATGTGCGTTCATCAATAAAAACATCACAAACAGTAACTAACGACATAGATGCTGCAGGGCTTCCAATTACAATAGTTTGCACATTGTATTTGCGCAGGCGCATAATTACCTCAATAAAATCACTGTCGCTCGATACAATACAAATCGTATCCACTTCCTTTTTAAAAGCCATTTCAAGAGCATCGGCAAGCAAGGCAAAGTCCGAAGCGTTTTTTCGATAGTTAAAATTAAATACCTGCTCTGGTTTTATATGATGAATGAGCGAGGGATTTATCCATTTTTTTGGAGACACCTTGCTCCAATCAGCATAAACCTTTTTAAGAATAACCTGTCCGAAACCAGACACTAACCCGATAATGGTTTGCACATATTTTGGGCTGGCGTTGTCACCATCAAACAAAACGGCAATTCGGGCTGGTGTTTCCATTTAAAGTTTATTTTATGGTTGATGAAATAGATGTTAGGTTTTTTTGATTAGTTTTTAATGCAATTTTAAAATAAAACAATGCTGAACCATTTTTTGAAGCATATCGAGTTACAGATGTATAGGGTTCAATACTATGAAAAATATAGGTCGAATTATTAAACGAAAACTGATACCTGAAACCCAACCCCCAATTTACTTCTTTGGTTTCTTTAATAAAACCAAAACCGAAGTTGAACGCAAAATCAGGATTTGTCATAGGAGTATTTTTTATGGATAGGGTTTTATTTTTTGAGTTTTTCCCTTCCAAATACCAAACCTCCAACTTCTCATAAGAACGCAATCCCACCATAAAAGAAGGACCGCACTCAATAAACCCCTTTATTTTATTATCAGACAAAAGCAGCTTAAGCATTAATGGGGTTTCTATAAATTTAATACGAACGGAATATGAATTACCTCTTGTTGGCGTATAATCCCACCTAAACCGACTACCTTTAATACAATAAGCAATTTCAGGAGAAACCATCACATGCTTTCCAATGTAGTAGTCTGAATAAGCAGAAAAATGAAAACCAGTATAAATCTTATTATCATTGCCTATATAATCCGGAACTTTTCTATCTAAAATAGCCTTACCTGCAATTAACCCTGTATTTAACCCAATCTGCTTAAACTGACCAAAAGAGTATAGAGCGCAAAGCATAAAGAATGATGTACATAGTTTTTTCATAGCCGGCAGTGAAAATAAGAGATAAATTATTTGAAAATTACAGTCGTTCCAAATAAAAATTCTCCTTCTCTGTCATCAGCAACTTATTTTTTTTGTCTTTGTCTTTATATCCGCATAAATGTAAAATGCCATGTATCATTACTCGGTGCAGTTCTTCTTTAAACAACACATTAAATTTTCCGGCATTTTCTCTTACACGGTCAATACTGATAAAAATATCACCCGAAATTTTTTTACCATCGCGGTAATCAAATGTAATAATATCGGTAAGTGTATCATGGTGGAGGTATTGCTGGTTCAGTTCAAGCAAATAAACATCACTGCAAAAAACAAACTGAATGTAATGCGCTGCGCACCCTTCTTTTTTAACAGCCACCATAATCCATTGGCGTATGCCGTTGGCGTTATCAAACCTGAAACGAACATCTGCTTTTGTAAATAAAACCGGCATGATGCTAAATTATACAATCCTGTTAAATTTTTCCGGGTTACGGCTTCAGCTTAATAACCTTTTCGGTTAACAATAATTTTTCGCCCGCATACATACTCACATAGTAAACTCCCTCAGTTAAATGAGCGAGGGATATGGTTTTTTTATTTTCTGTTCCGGTCAATTGAGTAAAGGCTACCTCTCTGCCTGTTACGTCATAGAAACGTACAATGGCCTCAGATGCAATTTTATAATGCAGAGTTACCAATTCGCCAATCGGGTTAGGTTGAATTTGTACAAAGCCACGCCAATCATTATTGGATAAACCAAGTGTGGGGTCAACCCAAATGTAACAGGTGTCGCTACGCATGCCCATGCCGTTCGCATTGCTTGCTTTTAAGGTAACAGGGTAACATCCTGCCGTTGGATATAAAATGTTAGCAGGGTTTTGAACGGAAGAAGAAGATGTTTGTGCGCCATCAAAAATCCACTCCCATTGTGTTGGATTGTTGTACGATAGATCGGTAAAGTTCACCACATCATTTACATTAATGTGCATAGTGTCGGCATTAAATCGTGCAATGGGCGCACCATTTCCGTTTTGTATAATGATGGTATAATCTTCAGTCTGTCCGAAGTTGTAACTTAAACAAGGGTCAATGTTGGTACTGGTATGGCTTGCGCAACGCACACGCATACGCGTAGGTCCGCCATAAGCATTTGCAGATATGTTTGTACTTATAGTTGTTATTCCCGGGTTAACTGCATTTTGAGAAAGCACTTCAGAGGGCTCAAAAGTTCCGCTTTGGTTATAATCAATCCACACACGATAATACATTGGGTTAACTTCATTAAATTCTAAAGTAAGTGTTACGCTTTGTCCTGCATAAAAAGTTGTGGTAAGGTTGGTATAATCAAAATATGAAGGTTGTCCGGTTCCTCCGGTAATATTATTAATACCTCCAATACCAACACGTTTAATATAATCTCCCTGCACTGTACCCGATGCATACACAGGAGTGCAATATGAAGCAGTATCACAAAACAGTGTTGGGCTGACTGTAAAATTTCTTTTTGCCGAATCAAGGCAGCCATTGTTATCGGCAATTACAGTTACCTCATACAATCCCAAAAGACTTTGCGAAAAATATAACGTTGTACCTGTGCTTTGTAATTGATTGTTAATGTACCATTGGTAATTGTATGTGCCTGAAGGTGAAAGGTTGGTTACCTGCATCAAATCATTCTGACAAATGATAGTATCCGATCCAATATCAATTTGCGGCAAGGCGCTAAATGTTACGTTGGCTGATGCCGTTGAAGCGGCTCCGCAAACATTTGTAACTGTTACTGCGTATGTATTTGACGTGGTAACATTTATTTGCTGCAGTGTTTGCCCGTTGCTCCATAAATAACCAGTGCCATTTGTGCCTGCATCGAGAGTAATAGTTGTTCCATTGCACGCATAATAATTTGGAAGCAATGAGATTAATGGTGCTGTACATTCAACAGTAATCGAATCGCAAATAGAAATGGTACCGCAGGCATTGGTTGTGGTAAGACAAACGTAATAAGTACCAGGCAGCGCATAAGTGTGCGAAGGGTTTTGCAACGCTGATGTATTGCCATCACCAAAATTCCAGTTGTAAGATGGCGCGGCAGCGCTATAAACAAAATTTACCGATAATAAATTTTCTGTGTAGCTAAATGAATTAGTAAGCCCCGGGCAGGTTACAACCACAGGTTGAGAATAGATAAATGTGCCGCAGGAGTTGGTTATGGTTAAAGTAACTATATATGTTCCCTGCGTTGAGTACGGATGCGATATGGTATCTGATAGTAATGTAGCCGTAGCACTGCCATCACCAAAATTAATTGTTGTGGTGGTGCCGAGAGAATCTATAATTCCGTAATCGGATGTATTGGTTATTAAAACAGAGGGCTGCGTATTTCCATACAACGTTGTATAGCCAGATGTAAAAGAAGGAGCCGCATCAACACATAAATCAGGCTTTACTTTAAGCACATGAATATTTCTTACAGAAACACTATCGGAACTTGCAGCAAGCAAATAACAACTATCGCTCGATACTTTAAACGAATACATAATTTCATTAAAGTTTTTATACCGGTATTGCCTGCGTGTAACAATATTAAAAGCGGTATCGGTCTTTATTAATTCAAGATAGTTGCTGATGTTGGTTACATTAATAAAACTATACGTTGCTATTACATAGCCATTATTACCCAGCGAATGAATACCAAACGGAATATTTTCATTCGCAAAACGCACCGATGTTATAGAATCACCATTCAGGTTGGTTTTTAAAATATACATGTTGTTTTGCTGTGCAGTATCTTCAAAGTACATGAGCATTACATAACTGCTGTCAACACGAATAATGTCATTTGCTTTCATTTGCCTGTTGTTAGCAGCAGCGCTGTGCCTAAAAAATTTCTGCCACAAATAAGTAAAAAGTTTATTGCGCTTGCGCAACATGGCGCGTTTTTGTCCGCTCACAATTTCATGCCCAAAGGAAATATAGCTGCTGTCAGCATCCTGAAATGCTTTGGCATGGTACAGCACATTGCCATCTGTTCCGCCATAGATGTTATTGTAATTATTAGCATCAAGCACGCGCACAAGCCCATCATAAGTAGAAATGCCATACGATTGATGCGTAAGCATAATGTTGTTTTGTAAATCAAGCTGCAAGCGTCCATCTGAAATATCCCAGCAACAAATACCGCTATTGGTTACATAATGAGTATTGATAACATTACCGTTTAAATCAACCCTTACCAAATACGCTTCCTCATCATAAATAAAACCGGGTTCGTCATAAGTACATAAAATTAGAACGGTGCTGTCGGGCATTTGAATGGCATCATGCACAATTTCACTGTTTACGGACATTTCAATTTTCTTTCGCCATAACTCATTGCCAACAAAATCCATTTTTACCAAAAGCAAATCAGAACCGGCTACAGTATCCAATACATTGTATATAGCAAGATGCCCTGCATCAACTGTTTCAATCAATGTTGCTTTTGAATTACCTGTTATAGGGAAAGGAGCCTGTGCGCGAATTAGTTTTGAGAAACCCGTTTGGCTGTTTACGTTGTAAAAAGTTAAAGCAAGCAGCAGCGTGTAAAGTAATTTTTGCATAGTGTATTAATAAGAGAAATTAAAAAAAGAAAGGATCATACAAAGTTAAGTTTTGCCAACACTAATATGTATTTTTTTAAATGAAGGCATGTATATGTTTTAAGCAATTATTTGTTGAAATGAAGCTAAATAGCAATAACAAAAAATCAACGCATGTTTATTGCAGATAGGTTCAATTATTTAATCTTTGCATAAAATCACAATCATTATGAAAAAAGCAGCCCTTATTTTACTTTCTGTTTTGTTTAGCAGTTCAATTTTTGGACAAACCGAAAAAGCCGAAACACCCAAACTAAAAACATACCATTTGGTTATTTTAACCAAAGGTGCAAACAGAACACAGCCTCAAGAAGAAGCCATGAAAATTCAGGAAGGGCATTTGGCAAATATCACCCGCTTGCATAAAGAAGGTAAAATAGATTTAGCCGGCCCGTTTGATAACTCAAAAGAAAGTGACGACAACTGGAGAGGCGTATTTGTGTTTAATGTGCAATCGAAGGAAGAAGTAGAACAATTGTTACAGACAGACCCTGCTATTAGCAGTGGCAGGCTTAACTATATAATAAAGCCCTGGATGAGCGAATCAAATAACTGCCTGCGTTAATCAGTTAACACCGGCAGCTTCGCCACGTACCTGCTCCACGGCAGTTTTTTGTGCATCAATCTCTGCTTTCTTTTTCGACTGGTTCGCTTCGTTGGTTTTGATATCTTCTTCGGCTTTGCTTATTTTTTTCTTGTAGTCTTCAATATCGTTTCTAAGCCCTCTGTTATCTTTCTCTAAATCTTTCTGATCACTTTCTAATTTTAACAAGAGCTTTTCGGCCACCTTCAGTTTCTCTTCAATTGGTGCTTTGGTAGTTTTGGTGGCAAAGTCTTTCAGCATTTTTTCTGTGGAAGCATACTTTACCGCATCAGATGTGGATGTTAACCAGGCGCCACCTAAATTAAATGCCACTAAGAGCTTAACTGTTTTAGCTTCTTTGTTTTCTTCAAAGCGGGTATAAATATCTACCGGGTTGTTTCCCCATTCTTTAATAACAATGTTGTCGCCAAACATTTCTTCTCCATCCAATTTAATCTTTTCGTTCTTAAAATCTTTGAGATAGTTCTTCCAGCGGCTTATCACATCATCCTTGCTGTTTTGGTAAATGGTGGTGGTAAGTGCATTTTGCGCGCCAACAGAATAGGTGGTGCTTTGTTCGCTAACGCTGATGGTTTGTGCAGTAATAGAAAGTGCTGACAAGAAAATTACGGAGGCAAGTACTATTTTTTTCATGTGATTGTATTTTAGGAAGGCAAACGTAAATAAAATATATTTGAAAAAATTGTAGAATAAAATACAACCTGCTCCATATTTTCAAATGGCTTTATGTGAAATTGTAATTCCAGGGTGGCACACCACAATAATTTATTCACCATACTTTTGGCTGGAACAAACGCTCATAATTATGGCCCTGGTTCAGATCATTGTGGTTTCAATTATAAAGGCATTCAATGTAGGAACATTCATAAAAACTTTCAAAATTTTAACATGGGCAATAGTGCTAACGGGAACTATTTGGTTTTTATTGATTGCTTCTGAACGTTTAATATCAGCATACTTCTCTATAGAATATGAGTATGTAAACTCACAAAAACAGCCAACAGAATTATATACTTTACTGATAATATTTAAGTGGATAGCACTTACTGCTCCTCTTCTGTTATGGATTAAAAAGGTACGAGAAAATATTAATGCAGTTTTTGCAATATCATGTATAATATGTTTGGCAGCTTTTTGCTAGATTTATTTTATCCTTTACACCTCCACAACCAAATCATCACTCTCCACCAATGTTTTTTCAGTAAGATAAATTTTCTTTACCGTCATATCCTTTGGCGCTGTAATAGTAGTTTCCATTTTCATGGCTTCAATTACAAACAATGGTGTGTTGCGCTTAACCGTATCGCCTTCTTTTACAAATATTTTTGAAAGCATACCTTGCAAGGGGGCGCCTATGTGGTTTTCGGCACTGGCTTTTATGTGACTTTGTTTTTTAGATTTCTGTGATTTATCCAAAACATCAACTGTTCGTGTTTGCCCGTTGAGGCGGAAATAAACCGTGCGCATTCCGTTTTCATCAGCATCGCCCACATACAGTAAGCGAATCAAAATTGTTTTTCCTTTTCCGATGTCAACAATTATTTCCTCGTTGTTTTTCATTCCATAGAAAAACGGAATAGTGGGCAACGACATTAAATCGCCATACTGCTGCCTGTTTTTGTAGTAGTCTTCAAAAACCTTTGGATAGAATTTGTAAGAAAGAAAATCAAGAAAAGTTAAACGATCATCAAATTTATTTTTGAAGGCCTCAAACTCTGTATCAAAGTCAATGGGTTTAATGTGCGCGTTGGGTAAATCGGTATATGGCTTTTCGTCTTTCAAAATTATTTTTTGCAAATCTTTTGGAAAACCTCCGGGCGGCTGCCCTAAATCTCCACGGAACATGCTCTTAACCGAATCAGGAAAAGAAAGTGTTTGCCCTTTTGTAAAAACCTCTTCGTTACTCAAATTATTTGTAACCATGTAAAGTGCCATATCACCAACCACTTTACTTGATGGAGTAACTTTTACAATATCACCAAACAAATTATTTACATCTTCATAAGCCTTTTTTATTTCTTCCATTTTATTTCCCAAGCCAAGCGAAACGGCCTGCGGTTTTAAATTAGAATATTGCCCGCCCGGTATTTCATGCTTATACACCTCAGCAGTTCCTGCCTGCAACCCCGATTCAAAAGGATAATACCATTCGCGCACTACCTCCCAATAATTTGAAAACTCATTAAGCGAATCAATATCAAATTTGTTTTCGCAGGGTGTGCCGCGCATTACTTCAACCAAAGAATTAAAGTTGGGTTGAGATGTTAATCCGCTTAACGAACCCAGTGCAACATCAACCACATTTACTCCGGCTTCAATGGCTTTTATGTAAGTGGCGCATTGCACTGCGCTGGTATCGTGCGTATGCAAATGAATAGGGATGGAAATATTTTTCTTGAGTTCGGTAATTAATTTTTCAGCAGCATAAGGTTTTAACAAACCCGCCATATCTTTTATGGCAAGTATATGCGCGCCACTATCCTCTAATTCTTTTGCCAAATCAACATAATACTGCAATGAATATTTTTTGCGCTCAGGATTTAAAATATCTCCGGTGTAACAGATACATGCTTCGGCTAAGCCGCCCGTTAAATTGCGAACGGCATTAATAGACACCCTCATGCTTTTTGTCCAGTTGAGCGAATCAAAAATGCGAAACACGTCAATGCCGTTTTCCCAGCTTTTTTCGATAAACTTCTCCACCAGGTTATCCGGGTAGGCGGCATAGCCTATGGCATTGCTACCGCGTATTAACATTTGCAACAAAATATTTGGGATAGCCTCACGAAAAAGCTGCAATCGCCTCCACGGGTCTTCATGCAAAAACCTTAATGAAACATCAAACGTTGCTCCCCCCCACACTTCCATTGAAAACAACTGAGGATGGTTTTGCGCAAATGCTCTTGCAACGTTCATCATATCAATTGTACGAACGCGGGTTGCAAGCAAACTCTGGTGTGCATCTCTGAAAGTGCAGTCGGTATAATGAATAACTTTTTCATTCTTTAACCACTGTGCAAATTTTTCGGGACCAAGTGCAGTTAATTTTTGTTTTGTTCCGTCAGCAAATGGTTTTGCAAAATCATATTGCGGAATACGTGGTGATGAAAATGTTTTTGTATTCTTTAAGCTGTTTAAGTCTGGGTTGCCGTTTACCATTACATCGGCTAAATAGCGCAACACCTTGGTGCCGCTGTCCTGGGTAGTTTTAAATTTAAACAGTTCGGGATGTTTTTGGATAAAAGGAACAGTAATTCTTCCTTCTTTAAAAACAGAATGGCGGATAACGTTTTCCAAAAAGCGAATATTTGTTTTTACGCCTCTGATCCTGAATTCGCCCAGCGCCCTCAGCATACGTGCACTTGCTCCTTGCAATGTTCTACCCGATGAAGTTACCTTTACCAGCATAGAATCAAAAAATGGGGAAACCTTTACACCCTGGTAAGAACTGCCCTCATCTAAACGAATGCCATAACCACCTGCATTGCGATAGGCAATGATGGTTCCGTAGTCAGGTTTAAAATCGTTTTGCGGATCTTCTGTTGTAATGCGACATTGTATGGCAAAGCCGTTGCAACTTATTTCATTTTGGTTTTGAATATCAATTGCAGGCGCAGAAAGTGCAACACCGTCAGCAATTAAAATTTGTGCGCGCACTATGTCAATTCCTGTTACTTCCTCCGTAACGGTATGCTCAACCTGTATGCGCGGGTTTACCTCAATAAAAAAAATATTTTCCTTTTCATCCACCAAAAACTCTACTGTGCCTGCGCAACTATAATTTACATGTTTTGCTATGCGCAATGCATAATCATAAAGTGCATCTTTTGTTTTTTGTTTCAGCGATGGCGCGGGAGCAATTTCAATTACTTTCTGAAATCTTCTTTGCAAAGAGCAATCGCGTTCAAACAAATGCACAAGGTTTCCATATTCATCTCCCAAAATTTGGACTTCAATGTGTTTAGGATTGTCAACAAACTTTTCAATAAAAATAGTGTCATCACCAAAAGCATTAGCAGCTTCGCGTTTGGCTTCGGTAAAAGATTTTTCTAAATCTTCTTCATTGCGAATGACACGCATACCCCTGCCTCCGCCACCGGCAGCGGCTTTTAGAATAACGGGTAGCCCTATACGTTGCGCTTCGCTTAAAGCAACAGAAGAATCCGTTAAGGAAATTTTGCTGTCTTCAATCATAGGCACGCTGCAAGCCTGTGCAATTTTTTTGGCGGCCACTTTATCGCCTAGCATGTTCATGGCTTCGGGTGAAGGTCCTATAAAGACAATCCCTGCTTCGCGGCAGCGCTTGTTAAAGTTTACATTCTCACTCAAAAAACCATAGCCGGGATGTATGGCATCAACCTCATATTTTTTTGCAATACGGATAATTTCTTCAATATCGAGATAAGGCTTGAGCGGGTCGTTGTCATGACCGATTTGGTAGGCTTCATCAGCTTTGTAGCGATGCAATGAGTATCGGTCTTCGTAAGTATAAATAGCTACGGTTTTTATTTCAAGTTCCGATGCTGCGCGTAAACAGCGGATGGCAATTTCGCCACGGTTGGCAACTAAAAGTTTTTTGATTTTGTTCATGGATACTGATAGCGAATGATTAAGAATTTACGGATGAGTAACTACGAAATATTAAAATTGCTAAATACGAAATGATACAATTAAATGATATAAAGGAAATGAAAATGCAAAGTTGTGTTTTCAAAGACTGGTGTACGAGATTTTTTGAAAAAAGATTAACAGGTTAAAAGTTTATAACCAATGCCTTTAAAAAATACTTTTACATAAACTTTAAAATAAAAACACATGAGAAAACTTCTACTTGTTATTTTATTGTTTACCTGCCACGCTGTTCTTGCGCAACAAACAACTTTTAGCAAGGTGTATTACGAGCCATCGGGTACAGGTGTTGAATCACGCAGTGTTGTAAAAACTTTTGATAATGGTTATTTAATTGCGGGCAAAGCAAATTATTACATGGGTTATTTGTTAAAGACAGATGCGAGTGGAGTGGAAGTATGGAATAAATTTTTTAACCCATCTCCCAATAATTTTTTAGAGTTTAAAAAAATTATCAGCACCACTGACTCCTGTTTTGTTATTTGTGGAAAGTTACAACTCAATCAACAAAACATGGCGGTTTTAATTAAAGTAAATGATACAGGAGATACTCTCTGGTCCAAAACATATAGTCGTACGACTGAAATGTTAGAAGTTTATAATGTAAGCCAAACGCTTGATGGTGGTTACATAATGGCAGGAAGCTCAGCATTTATTAGCGCCCCTTATACTACAATGCTTATAATTAAAACAAATGCAAATGGCGATTTGCAATGGATGCAAACCATGCAGGCAAATAATCATACCAACTCTGCATATGTTATAAAGCAAGATGCCGATAGCAACTATGTAATTAATGGACTATTGGAAGAACAAACTGGGACCTCGTCTTTTGAAATAGGAATGTGTCTTGCAAAATTTTCACATACGGGGGCACAGCTTTGGGCAAAAAAGTACTTCATGCCTGGTAATAATGTTGTATGGGGATATGATTTTGAAATTACCTCTTCGGGGTATATGTGCTATTTAAATTATTTGAACCTTGATGCTGTTGTTAAAACCGACTTGCAGGGAAATATTGTAAGCGGAAACAGTTTTAGTGTTTCCAATTCAACCACAATTAACGAGCCCATGCCTAAAATAAAAAAAACACATGATGGCGGTTATGTGTTTGTTGCAGGGAGCTGCTTTGGTCCAAACATTTTATATAAGGTAGATTCAGCGGGAGTATACCAATGGGCATCGCAATTATTTTTAAATTCAGCTGAAATTGTAGAAACTAATAACAATGAATTATTTATTGCCGGCAGTGGCCCATTGTGCGGCATAAGAACCTCGCAGGTTTTGTGGCCGCAAATAGGAATGTTGCAAACAGACTCAACTGGTAACTTACCGGGCTCTTCATGTTTATATGTTACAAATATTGCACCTGTAGCTATTAGTTTGTCTGCTACCAATGTTACATTTACTCTAACGTCAGGTGGAGTTCAAGGCAACACGCAAAATATTATTGGAGCTTTTACGCTTACGGGTTACGATGGCTGCGTTGATTTTTTAGGCGGAATAAATGAACTTGGAAATAATGATATTTCCATTTCACCAAACCCTGCTATTAATATGGTTACGGTTAAGTTGAACCGATTTTTTACAGCGCAATCATTAAGGGTGTATGACATTACCGGAAAAAAAGTTAAAGAGGAAATGGGGCAGATAAATAATTCTGGTGTTATAAATGTAAATGTAGGAGACTTGCCTGCTGGTGTTTATGTAGTAATTATTGAGAGCAGCAAGGGCTTACTCAGGCAGCGTTTTGTGAAGTTGTAAAGCTGGTTTTAATAACTGCGATCAGACAAATTGATTAATTGCAAACGGTTTAAAAAGAAGCAAAACTGTAATTTACAAAACAAAAAAAGCGGCTAAAAATTTTTTTCCCTTACCACATACAGAGGCCTTTGCTTAACATCTGTACTTAGGCGACTAATATACTCGCCAATTATGCCTATACAAATAAGTTGCACCCCTCCAAGGAACAGTACCACAAGCATTAATGATGTCCAGCCGGGCACAACATCATTTTTTATAAACTTTGCAAACAATACATACAGGCTTACAATAAATGCGGCAATAGAAACAAAAAATCCTAACGCTGTTGCAAACTTTAATGGAGTAGTGCTAAAGGCAGTAATTCCATCCAAAGCAAAACGAATCATTTTACGGTAGGTATATCCTGTTTCACCGGCATTGCGTTCTGAGCGGTCATATTCAACATAAGTTTGATTAAATCCAACCCAGCTAATCTGCCCTCTTAAAAATTTGTGTTGTTCTGGCATTTGCTTTAGCACGTCCACAATTCTTTTGTCCATTATGCGGAAGTCTCCAGTATCAACAGGAATATTTACAGATGTAATTTTTTTTAGTGTGCGGTAAAACCATTTAGCTGTCCATTTTTTTAAAAAACTTTCACCATCCCGGCTTCTTCTTTTCGCATAAACAACTTCAAAACCTTCATCCATTTTTTTTGTCATCTCAAAAATTAATTCTGGTGGGTCTTGCAAATCGGCATCTATAATTACTATTCTTTCCCCACTACAATTGTCAAGCCCTGCGCTAACAGCAATTTGGTGACCAAAGTTTCGTGCAAAGTTTATGTACTTAACGCATGAATCTTTTGAAGCTAGTTGTTTAATAAGTAAAATAGAGTTATCACGACTTCCATCATTAATAAAAATCATTTCGTGTGAAGGAGAAATTTCCTGTGCAACTTTTTTTACACGGTCGAAAAGCAGGTTAATGTTTCCTTCTTCGTTGTAAATGGGAATGATGATAGAGAGATCAATCATGATTAGTTTCCTAAAGTGATTATTAGACTATTTAAATTAGCATTTCAGGTTCGTTACCTGTGGTTATTAATTTTCCGGCTGTTGCATTTTTTATTTGTTCTACGCTAATTCCGGGCGCGCGTTCCAATAACTTAAATCCTCCTTCGGACAATACATCAAACACCCCAAGTTCGGTAACAATTTTTTTTACGCATTTAATTCCTGTTAACGGTAATGTACATTTAGGTAATAGTTTACTTTCTCCTGCTTTGTTAACGTGCTGCATTGCCACAATAATATTTTTTGCCGAAGCCACTAAATCCATTGCACCTCCCATACCTTTTACCATTTTACCAGGAATTTTCCAGTTGGCAATATCTCCGTTTTCACTCACTTCCATTGCGCCCAAAATGGTAAGGTTTACTTTTTGGGACCTTATCATTCCAAAACTCATTGCTGAATCAAAAATAGATGCACCGTGTAAAAGTGTAACAGTTTGTTTGCCGGCATTAATTAAATCGGCATCTTCTTCTCCTTCAAAAGGAAACGGACCCATGCCTAAAATTCCATTTTCTGATTGCAGCACTACGTTTATTCCCTGTGGAATGTAGTTAGCAACCAATGTAGGTATTCCAATGCCAAGGTTAACATACATTCCGTCTTTTACCTCACGAGCAATTCGTTTTGCTATTCCGTTTTTATCCAGCATCTATTTATTTTTTTCTTACAGTTCTTTGTTCAATTCGTTTCTCGTAATTACTTCCCTGAAAAATACGGTGGACATAAATTCCGGGAGTATGTATATGATCGGGATCCAGAGTCCCAACAGGAACAAGTTCTTCCACTTCGGCAATAGTAATTCTGCCAGCCATTGCCATCATAGGATTAAAATTACGCGCAGTGCTTCGGTAAACCAAATTACCCTGTGCGTCTCCTTTCCATGCTTTTACAATGGCAAAATCTGCTTCAAAGGCATGTTCCATCAGGTAATCCTTTTCTTCTCCGTTAAACTTAAATTTTCTTACTTCTTTCCCAATGGCTATTTCTGTACCCACTCCTGCCGGAGTAAAAATAACGGGCATACCATAACCCGCAGCCATGCAGCGTGTGGCAAGTGTTCCTTGTGGGATTAAGTCAACTTCAAGCTCGCCACAAAGCATTTGCCTTTCAAACTCTGCATTTTCTCCCACATAGCTCGAAATCATTTTTTTTACTTGTTTGTGTTGAAGTAACAAACCTAACCCAAAATCATCAACACCGGCATTGTTGCTAATGCATGTAAGATTTTTTACGCCCATTTTTACTAATGCTGCAATGCAGTTTTCGGGTATGCCACACAAACCAAAGCCTCCAACCATTAAAGTCATACCGTCTTTAATATCAGAAGTTGCAGTAATAGCATCTTTTACAATTTTATTCATCAAATAAATTTTTATTCACGACAAATTAAATAATTAAAAACATCAAAACATTATCCTAATTAACCCATTCTACAAAATTTCAAGACACATGTAAATATCATCCACATTAAATTAAAAATCCGGCTTACTTTCAAAATTGCCATTACCGTTTTGTTGTTCGTATTTGCCACAATCTAATTCAACACTTAGTTTTTCTTTAGGGGCATCGAAATTTTGTTGCGAGTATTTTAATTCTTTATCAGCCCAAACATTTTTCATATAAAGAGCCCAAATGGGTAACGCTGTATTTGCGCCCTGACCTAATTGAGTGGTGCGAAAGTGAACACTTCGGTCTTCGCAGCCCGTCCACACACCGGTAACCAAATCAGGAGTAATGCCCATAAACCAGCCATCGCTGTTGTTTTGAGTGGTGCCAGTTTTACCGGCTATGGGTTGCGTTAGATTATATCTGAATCTAAGCCTTGCACCGGTGCCTGTTGTTACTCCTTGCATTAAATTTAACATCAGGTAAGCTGTTTCTTCACTTATTGCTTCTTTGTTTTTTGGAACAAATTCCTGCAATACAACTCCGTTTTTATCTTCAATACGGGTAATATAAATAGGTTCTGTCCACACCCCTTTGTTTGCAAAGGTTGAATAAGCGCCAACCATTTCAAGCAGAGAAACATCGGGGGTGCCTAAGCAAATTGATGGTACCGCAGGAATTTCGGCAGTAATGCCCATCTTGCGCACAATTTCAATCATTGGTTGCGGACCAAATTGCTTCATCAGATATGCTGATATACTATTGACAGATTCTGCCAGTGCTTCTTTTAAAGTTAACATTCCACCATATTTTCCGTCACTGTTTTCAGGACTCCAATCAGGTGAACCAACTTGCGAAATGGTTACCCTTGCGTTTGGTATTTTATAACAAGGCGAATAACCTTCTTGCATGGCAATGGTATAAAGAAAAGGCTTAAAGGTTGAACCAACCTGCCTTTTGCCATCTTTTACCTGATCGTATTTAAAATATCGGTAATCGTTTCCTCCAACCCATGCTTTAACATGACCTGTATGCGGATTAATAGAAGCAATAGCTGAGCGCAAAAACTTTTTATAATATTTTATAGAATCAAGCGGAGAGAGTAATGTATCCGTTTCACCTTTCCAGGTGAATATGGTCATTTCGGTTTTTGTTTTAAAGTTTTTTTCAATTTGTGTTTCGCTCAAACCTTCAGCTTTAAGCGCCTGATAGCGCTCGCTTTGTTTCATTGCATTGGTAATGATTTCGGGGTGTTCAACAAAAGGGTTTCGGTTTTTCCAGTGCTCATTAAATTGCTTTTGTAAATCTTTGAGGTGCTGCTTTAATGCCGCTTCAGCCATAGCCTGAAGTCGAGTGTCAATGGTGGTATAAATTTTTAATCCATCTCTATAAAGGTTGTAAGTGCTGCCATCTGCTTTTCTATGTTCCCTACACCATTTAATTAACTCAAGCCTTAGTACTTCTCTGAAGTAAGTAGCAAGGCCTTCATTGTGATCTTCCGCCTGAAATTTTAATTTTATGGGGAGTGTTTTTAATGAATCATAATACGATTGCGAAATAAACTTGTACTTAAGCATTTGGCTCATCACCACATTTCTTCTTTGAGTTGCCTCTTTAGTTTTGCTTACGGGACTATAACGAGAAGGTGCTTGTAACATTCCTACGAGTAAAGAGGCTTCCTCTATTTTAAGCTCGGCAGGTGTTTTATTGAAAAAAGTTTTTGCGGCTGATTTTATTCCGTAGGCATTATGACCAAACTCAACGGTGTTTAAGTACATTGCAAGAATTTCGGGTTTGGTATAACTTTTCTCAAGCCTTGCAGAAATTACCCATTCCTGAATTTTTTGTTTTATGCGCCCCAACTTAGATTTTGGTTTTTCGTGAAAAAGGTTCTTTGCTAACTGTTGTGTTAATGTACTTCCACCACCGGCACGCCCCATTTTTGCAATGGCGCGAATTAAACCTCGAATATCTACACCACTGTGTTCTTCAAACCTTATGTCTTCAGTAGCTTTAAGCGCATTAACAATGTTGGGCGAAAGTTCTTTATATTTAATGTTGCTACGGTTTTGATAAAAATATTTTCCGAGCACAATCATATCGCTTGAAAAAACTTCGGAAGCGAGATTAGGGTCTGGGTTTTCTAATTCTTCAAAAGTTGGAAGCACACCAAACACATTAAAGCTTGCCAGCAACACCATTAACGCCAAGCCTACCAAGGGAGAGAGCACAATTATCCAAAACCATTTTATGTAACTTCTTGTTGGGGAAACCGTCTTTTTTTTACCAGCCATTAATCTATAATCTAAATCTTAAACACAAATTAGCCGGTAAAAATATCCTTTTGCCAATAATGCTTGCGGGTTTTTATACTACAGGTTTTTTTATTACGCGCGTGGATTCCACAACACTTCGGCACCGTTTCTTTTAAAACAAAGAAACCTTGCCAGTACAAATAAATAATCGCTTAACCTGTTAAGGTAAGGTAATACCAATTGATGCACGTAAGAGTTTTCAGAGAGTTGAGCTGCCAGCCTTTCAGTACGCCTGCATACACACCTGGCTATATGGCACGATGATGCAGCTACATTTCCTCCTGGTAAAATAAAAGATTTCAATTCAGGCAAATATGTGTTCATTCTATCTATTTCATTCTCTAAAAGCGTTATATCAGTATCATGTAAATCAGGTATTTTCATTTTAGATTTTTCAGGGTCTGATGCTAACGATGCACCAATGGTAAATAGTCTGTCCTGAATTTTAATCAAGATGTTTTTTTCCATTTCCAAATCAAATAGTTGATCGGCTATGTAACCAATGTAGGAGTTTAACTCATCTACAGTTCCATAAGTTTCAATGCGTAAATGATGCTTGGGTACACGCGTACCCCCAATAAGAGAAGTTTGACCTGTATCGCCTGTTTTGGTATATATCTTCATTTCTAAATTTGAACGGTTAATATCAATTGAACTCTTAATTTATGTTAATACGTGTTGAATTTTTATCATTTCACATCAAGTTAATGTATAACCAGTTATTTTCGGTAACACTTATAAATAGTTTAAGAACAAAACCTTTTTAGCGAAATAAAGTAAAAAGATAATCACACGATTTGAGAATATGAGAATAATAACAAAAGTTTTAACCACCGTAGTTTTAACAGCATCGCTTTTAGCGGGATCAAAACCGGCATTAAGTCAAACACCTGAGTTACAAAAAATAGCAGCGCTCATGCAAATGATAGACTATTTTTATGTTGACACAGTCAACAAAAACAAAATTGCCGAAGATGCTATTAAAGCTGTTTTAAAAGATCTTGACCCACACAGCGTGTACATACCTGCATCGGAACTAAAAGAAATGAACGAACCTTTGGTAGGTAAGTTTGAGGGCATAGGCATTCAGTTTAATATTTTGAACGATACTATTATGGTTACACAAACCATAAGTGGCGGACCAAGCGAAAAACTTGGCTTGCGCCCAGGCGACCGTATTGTAAACATTGATGATAAACTGGTGGCAGGAGTAAAAATTACCAATAACGATGTTTTGAAAAAACTACGCGGAGACAAAGGCACTAAGGTTAAGGTTGATATTTTCAGAAGAGGCGAAGAAAAACTTTTGGTATTTGACATTATACGTGATAAAATTCCAATTTATAGTGTAGATGCAACCTACATGGCAGCGCCCGAAGTTGGCTATATAAAAATTTCGCGCTTTGCAGATAGTACCGTTGATGAATTTAAAGAGGCGCTAAAAAAACTACAGGAGCAGGGAGCTAAAAATTTAATACTTGACTTAACCGATAATGGCGGTGGTTATTTAAACCGCGCCATTGAATTGGCTGATGAGTTTTTAGCAGACGGAAAAAAAGTAGTATTTACTCAGGGACGTACCTCACCGTTGCAGGAAAACTTTGCAACAACTATTGGCGGATTTGAAAAAGGAAAATTGGTAGTGATGATTAATGAATACTCTGCATCGGCAAGCGAAATAGTTTCTGGTGCAGTTCAGGATTGGGACAGAGGATTGGTCGTTGGCAGACGCTCTTTTGGCAAGGGATTGGTTCAAAAACCATACTCATTACCTGACGGATCTGCAGTTCGGTTAACGGTTGCTCGTTATTATACTCCTTCAGGACGAAGCATTCAAAAATCATATGAAAAAGGCGATGAGGCTTATGACGAAGATATTTCTGAAAGGTTTAAGCATGGAGAATTGTATCATTTAGACAGCATAAAATTTAATGACTCGTTAAAATATCAAACTAACGGCAAGCGAACTGTTTATGGCGGTGGTGGAATTATGCCTGATGTTTTTGTACCGCTTGATACTACTCTTACAAGCAAATATTATTCAGATTTAATCCGAAAAGGTGTTCTTAATGAATATGCATTATCATACACCGATGACCACCGTAACGAAATGAAAGCGAAATATGCCAATGCCACAGCATTTAAAAAAGAATTTGTAATTGATGATAAAATGATGCAGGATTTTTATGCGCTGGCTGTAAAGAAGGGAGTGGAAAGAGATGAGAAAGGAATTGCAACTTCAGGCTCACTTATCAATTTACAATTACGTGCATTAATGGCAAGAGATTTATGGAACAGCAGCGCTTACTTTGAAGTAATAAACGACATTAACAATATTTATCAGAAGGCGCTGCAAAGTTTACAAGACAACACTTTTGATAAAATGAAAATAGCGGGTAATTAACCCGCTATTTTTAGTTGGTTTAATTAAAAGATTCCTTGTAACTGATATCCTAAACAAGTAATCAATTATATAAAGCTGATGTTTTTTCAGACAGAATTAAACATAACCTTACAACCTTATAACCCTTATCCTTTTTCATGCGTAAAAAAAATATCTTTGGCGCACAATTATGTTAAAACAAAGTTTACAGCAAAAGCTTTTACAAAAACTTTCTCCACAACAAATTCAGTTAATGAAATTGTTGCAGTTGCCTGCTGTTGCACTTGAACAACGCATAAAAGAAGAGTTAGAGACAAACCCTGCTTTAGAAGAAGGGGACGAAAACGAAATTGAAGAGGATGAGTTTGCAAGTGCAGAAGATGCCATAGAAAAAACTGAAGGAGAAGAAAACAAGGATGAGGTAAAAGAAGAGCAGGATGATTTTTCGAATAATGATGTGCCCGATGAGCCTGCGGATAAAACATCAACCGATGATTTTGATATTGACGATTACATACAGGATGATGATGTGCCTTACTACAAAACGCAGGCAAACAACCATAGCGATGACGATGAACGCTTTGAATCACCGGTGGTAAGCAGTGCAACTTTCCAGGAATCTTTATTGCAACAATTAGGATTGCTGGAAATTGAAAACAGGCACTACTCCATTGCAGCGCATTTAATTGGCAGCTTAGATGAGGATGGTTATTTGCGCAGAGATTTAAACTCCATAGTAAACGATCTTGCCTTTACACAAAACATTGAAACAAATGCCGATGAACTGCTCAAGATTTTAAAAATTGTTCAAGGGTTTGACCCGGCCGGCATTGGCGCGCGCGATTTGCAAGAATGTTTGTTGTTGCAATTAGAAAGAAAACCAACCCCCGACCGATACACAAAACTTTCCATACAGGTAATTAAAAATTACATGGAGGAGTTTTCAAAAAAGCATTACGAAAAAATTGCCGACAATCTTAATATCACTGACGAAGATTTAAAGGAAGTGATTCACGAAATTATAAAGTTGAATCCGCGTCCAGGGGGCGATGCTACTCCCGAAAGCAGAACTTCACAACACATCATTCCTGATTTTTTAATTGCAAACAATGATGGCAGGTTAGATTTGAGTTTGAACTCACGTAATGCTCCCGAGTTAAGAATTAACCGCGAGTATTCGCAAATGATTGAGGCATATTCAAAAGACAAAAAAAACAAATCGAATAAAGATGCTGTTGTTTATTTGAAACAGAAAATAGATTCAGCCAAATGGTTTATTGATGCCATACTGCAGCGCCAGCTTACGTTGTTAAAATGTATGGAAGCCATCATGAATTACCAGTACGAATATTTCCGTGATGGTGACGAAACCAAACTAAAGCCAATGATTTTAAAAGACATTGCCGAAGTTGTGGGTATGGATATTTCAACCGTATCGCGTGTTGCCAACAGCAAATATGTGCAAACTCCGTTTGGTACATTCTTATTAAAAACATTTTTTAGCGAATCGCTTTCTACCGATAGTGGCGAAGAAGTAAGCAGCCGCGAAGTAAAAAAGATTTTAAGCGATGCCATAGCATCTGAAGACAAACGCCACCCGTTGCCCGATGACCAGCTTACAAAAATTTTGCAGGAGAAAGGGTACAACATTGCAAGACGCACCGTTGCCAAATACCGTGAGCAATTAAATTTACCGGTAGCACGTTTAAGAAAGGAACTTTAATTTTTGGACAGTGCAGTTTTTTTCTAAAGCCATTTCTGTTTTATTACATCCTCTATTTTTTCCTACTTACATTTTTTTAATTCTGCTCAACAGCGATACCTATCTTGCCTTTCGCATTCCTGAGCAACTGCAATGGCTCTTACTGGGCTTTGTTTTTGTTATCACTTTTGTTTTTCCATCGCTGTCAAGTTACATCATGTTGAGAAAAGGAATGATTCAATCTCTTGAAATGGAAACAGCAAAAGAACGTTTTGCACCTTATATTATAACAGCCATTTATTTTTTTGCCTGTTACTTTATGCTCAAAAAAATGCATCTGTCAGCACCGCTTTACAATGTGCAGTTAGGTGCAGCAGTTTCAGTGCTTGTTGCAGCATTAATAAATTACAAATGGAAAATAAGCGCACACATGACTGCAATTGGTGGCTTAGCCGGTGTTTTTTTTACTTTAAGTTTTGTGTTGCCCGATAATTTCTCCATGCAATTTCTTATAACCGTTTTAATTGCCGGTATATTAGGCAGTGCTCGTTTTGTAAACGGTTCGCACACACATGCACAGTTATATGCAGGGTTTGGCGTAGGATTTTTGTGTGAGTGGGTAACGCTGGTTTTTTCAAGTTAAATTTTCATTGTCTGAAATCCAGCACTCCAATAAAAACAGCTCCTTCTTTTTTAGCAGTTTATGTTTAACAAACCATTCATAACATTTTAAAAGGTTTTCAGGAATTTTTTTTTCTCCGGGTTTCAGCTTGAGTTTTTCTAATCCTTTTTTTATTTGGTAATTGTTTAAGTAACCATCATACTCTTCCTCAAAATCTTTTAACAGGTTATGTTGATTGCGCTGATGGTAAACCGTAGGTGATTGAAATAAAACATGCCAGTTGTTTTCAAAACAAATGCGTTGCGCAACATAGCTTCGCCATATATCCGTTAACCTTGAAGAACAAGTTGCGGGCAAATACAAAAGCGGGAAAGCAATTTTGTGCCAAACTGTATTCTGACTGTTAAAAGGGCTCCAGGTATTTTTTCCTAATGCAATTTCAGTTCCTTTCGCGAATTTTATTTCGCTCTTGTTAGATAAGCGAAACAATGCATCTACATCCGCATCAATGTCTGCAAGTCCTTGTTGAATAGGTGCTTTCAGCTTTTCTTTTTTAAAAATTGCTTTTGGTAAATAATCTGCATCAACCAACTCCAATGGAAAACCTCTTGCCCACACATTCTGGTCGGTAAACAAGCGATAGACATTTATCCAATCGTTACAGGAAACAGATTGTGTACTTATTTGAGGTGTGGAATTAAATTTCCAAAATTGCTGGTATGGAAAATTATCATCATCGGTTTCTAAAATAATTTGCGAGCCGTTGGCAATTGCTCTAAGGTAGCCAATATTTTTTCTTGAGTAATGATTTGTTGGAGCAGCTTTTGCCAATGAAAAATCCAAATTCAATTGGTTTTCAACAGAAAGATAATCGGTAAATTTTAAGGAAAAATTTTCCGGAGATTTTTTATCTCCAATTACAATGAAGTCAATTAAATTTTTGTGACATTTTTCTGCAAACAATTTCAGGCATTTATTAGGTGCCGAAATGGTTGTAATTACCAATGCCGTTTTCGGAAATTTTTTTTTACCTGATGCTTTTTGCATTTCCTGTTATGCGGCAAATAAAATAATACAAAAGCACATTTATGGCATTTAAAACAAATTTCAGCTTAACATTTGGCGAAGGTGAATGATATTGAATGGGAATTTCAACTTGCTTTTTAAGGCGTAATAAATAGCGTACTTCTGTCTGGTAAAAATGTGCTGTAGACTTTAAAGGATATTCCGTTAACTGCTTTGCAACCTCAAGAGAAAATCCCTGGTAGCCCGATGTCGTGTCTTTTAATTTTGTGCCAAGCAATAAATTAGCAAGAACAGTTCCAGTACGTGAAAGCAATTTTCTACCAACAAAACTTTTATTTTCTGCACTGCTACTTACATATCGCGAACCCCAGACACATTCATATCCGTTTTTATACTGTTCCACAAAATCAACAAGTTGTGCCGGATTGTGCGACATGCCACCATCCATTTCAATAATAAAATCGTGCTTGTTTCGTACGGCTTCCTTTATTCCTGCTAAATAAGCATCAACCACATTTTTGTTTTCAGGAGCATGTAAGTGCTTAAACCTTTTGTTTTTTGTAGATGCAGTATTACACAGTTTAACGGTATTGTCTTTTGAAACATTATCTGTAACAAGGTAAACAATTGTTTCCGGTAAGTTTATGAGTGAGTTTTTTAATGCATCAATAAAAAATTGAAAAGTGACTTCCTCATTTGCCAATGGCACAACCACCGCCACGCTTATATTATGCATCTTCAAAACAGTTTTGTAAACAACTCTTGGAAATATAAAGCCGATAATATGCCTGAAGGAATGCTAACCGAAAAATAGGGTATGAGTAAATTTGCAACCATTAACGCATTTGCAAAAGCCGGTTTTACTTTTTGATAAAATACAGGTAATGCCAGCAACAAAGCAGGAAAACAAAATGCCATCATGCGTGATGTATCAACTCCCAGCAAGCACAAAATGAGAGAAGACACGACTAACGCCAGCATCATTTGCCCCTGTTGTGCAGGAGCGCTCATCATCCCTTTAATAACTACCATCCATAGTAGTTTAAAGCTGATGGCAATTCCAAACAAAACCAATAAAGGATTTTCAATAACCCATAAAAGTGCAGGTTTATTTTCTACTGCATGTACGGCAAAGAGTTTGTCGAAATTAAAATTGAACGATAGCGCATAAATCGAAACATATAAAACCGCAATGGTTGATGCAATTATTCTTGTTTTGCCTTTTAACTTAAGCAGGATTAAAGGCATAAAAACAAAAAGGCTTAACTCATGCGTGCATAGCCCTAATATGAATAACGCCACCAAAGACCGTTCTGAAAAATTAAAACAGTAAGCACATAAGAGAATAATGCACAATAAATGATCGGCATAGCCTGGATGGAAAAAAAGAAAACATATAAACTCAAGCGAACAAACAGATGCCAATACTAAAATTCTGAATGTTGTTGAAATATGTTGGAGCGTATGTTTTATATAATTGTATGTAAATAAAATAAGTAATAGCGAGAGTATTTGTGAGAATACCAAGTAAGGTGTTATGTTGCGGAATCCGGTAATGTATGCAAGTGCAGGCATAAGTAGTCTTTTATAGTACCATCCGGTTTGCATGTCAAATGGATGCACACTCATTTCGGCATAACCATAGCCCATACTCATTGGCATCAGGTTAAAGAATGCTGCAAAAAAAAGAAACCATACACCCAAAGCAATTCCAATATCTTTCACTTTAAAACGACTGTATTTTTTTAGTTCCCGGATAAAAGGAAAAGCAATAATTGCAATGCAAATAAAGTAAGCACTTATTTTAAAAGGAATAATGTAAGCAAGAAGTTTTAGAATAAATACAGCATCGTAAGAAAAGGAGGCAAGCATAGCTGTAATTTTCTCGCTGTTAAAATGCGTAATCAAAAAACAAATAATAACCGGAATTAAAACATAAACGTTAGCAGGTTTATGTTCATGCGAATGAGCATGTGAGTGAGAGTGCATCGGGGTAAAGAATGGAAGCGAATATATTATTCCCTTATAACTTTAAACACTTGTACACCTTCTTCATTTTTTAATTCAATAAAATATACTCCAGGTTTTAAATCTCCAACAAACAGTTCGTGTAGGTTATTACCTTCATTGTTGTACAACAATGATTGAGCAACCAATTTACCTAAAACATCTAATATAATTAAGGTAGCCTTACCAACCACGATAGTATTTGTTTCAACAAATAATTTTTGTTGCATAGGATTAGGATAGACTGTAGAGATTCCGGTGTTTATTATACGTCCGGGATAGTATCCATTATAAACCTCACCAATATCAATAGCGCACGGAACGTTAACTGAAATGGGGGCAGAGGTAGAATCACAACCAAAAATGTTTGTATTTATTACCTGATAGTTTCCGGTATTTGAAGCTATAAAGGTTGCTGATGTGGCACCTGTAAGCTGAACTCCATTTTTTACCCATTGGTAGGTAGTGTTTGAGGCAAGATTAGATTGAAGGGTAACAGTATTTGGAGAGCAAAATGTTGTGGGCCCCAGTGGAATAATGTAGGTATTGGGAACTCCTGTAGTCAAGATATTGATTTGATTTGAAGTAGCTGAGCATATCATATTTGTTACTACACAACTGTACAATCCGATAGCTTTTGCATAATAGGTATTGAGAGTAGCTCCTTGAAGAGTAAATCCTGATTTTTTCCATTGATAAATAAAACCGTTACCAGAAGTAACAGTAAGCAAAACACTGTCATTCGGGCAAAATGATGTTGCCGTAGTTGTTGCCGAAGGTTGCGGGGTATTAAAAATGGTAAAAGTTATGGCATTTGATGTGTCAGCTCCACACGGGTTGCTTATAATACAGTCATAAGTATCGGAAGTAGCAACCAAATTATAGGTAGGAGAATTAGAAACGCCAAGAGGGACTCCATTTTTTCGCCATATATAATTATTACCATACACCAAAGTTCCCACAGATAAAGTAACACCTGCGGCATTTGAGCAAATAGTATCAGGTTTATTACTGGTAAGTGTTGCTACGGGCATAGTAAAAGAATAAATGGTAAGGTTGCCGGAAGTTGAATTGCAACCACTAATAGTATCGGTTACTTTGCAGGAATATATACCTGAAATTTTTGCATAAAACAAAGAATCAAAAGCATTAGGAATAACATTGCCATTGTTCGTCCATTCAAAAGAACAATTTGTACACGGAGGTACTGAAAGTAACAGGCTGTCTCCGTTGCAAAATCCAACACCTCCGTTAGTGTTGAGGCTGGCAGAGGGGGTCTGGCCTACGTTGAGAAATAGAAAACTGCTTGTATCTGTTCCACAAGTATTGGCTACAATGCAATAGTAACTACCTGAAGCAGGTGATGAAATAATTCCTGAATTATTATTTGTGGTAGTTGTCAAAAGCACAGTATCATGCATCCAGATATAGTTGGTTAAAGGCAGTTGCAGGTTTGCCTGAAGCTGCAAATTATTACCGATTGAGCAAAACGGACCCTGAGTTGTAGTTGAAATTATGAGGTTTGGTGGAATGCTTAATGATTGCAGGTTTAGTTGATTGGAATATTTAACGCCACATATATCCGTAACCAAACATTGGTAGTTGCCGGGAGTAAAAACTTGGCAAGTCGAATTTGTTGCTCCTGCAAGTGGGCTGTTATTTTGCAGCCATTGATAAGAAATACCACCAGTTGCTACAGTTAATAAGGCCGAATCTCCTGCACAGAGATATTGCTGAGAGGTAGATATAACTGGAATCGGTTTAAAACAATTTACAGGAACGCACGTTGTTGCAGAATCGACCGAACTATAAACAGTATAACATATTGTATCTGACAATGGCAAACCCTGATACTGGTAGCTTCCGTTTTTCTTGTACAAGTGCCAGTCATTTCTCGTGCCTGTTTTCCCATCACCATAATTTATTCTATAATTTGTTGCTCCAATGGAATAATCACGAATAAAAATAAGATTACCACCACTAACTTGTGAAACATCGCTTACATAAAAAATAGGAGTGAGTGTGGTATTGTAATTTCCCCATCCCGTTACCTGATCATAACCTCTTGATCTAATTCCACTACCATCGTTCCAGGTAACTGTTCCATTAGTTACCGCCAAAGAGGTAATGGCAGGAGTTGAAACACTATCAAGTATCCAGCAATGTTGATTAAAATTATATACCCCACAAATCACAAAATGATTTACATTGTCCTTTAAAGCAAAAACATTTTGCCCAATTGCCCAACCACTAATATTAATTCCAGCTAATGTATCCGACACCCATGTATGATATGCCGCATCGTACTTTTTAAAATGTATATCTCCTTTGTAATCATTAACAAGATACATCCCATTACTTCTAATATAACTTGCGTCATGGCTATAATAAAAACCTAAATTACCTGTTTCGGCATCAAAAGCACTTACGTCAAGTTCATAACCACAGCCAACATCGTAAACACAAGATGTGAGTTCGTCAAAACCATCATCTACTCCAGGGGTACATGAAAAAACATAACCCATACTGATAAAAGACCCGCTTTTAAAGTCTGACATGTAAAGTTCTCGGTCATCATTTCCAAGACCGAAGCCTCCATAAAGCCCATCAAACGACACGCTTCCATTGGAATTAGCATAGCTGGATGCGATTTGAAAATTGTGATGAATAATGTCATAGTATCCTATATAGTAGGTTATATCATTTTGCAAATAATCATTCCAAATGTGAAGAACAACTATATTGCCTGAAGTATAGGCACCTGACATTGAAAAAAAAACAGAACTAACAGGTTTTTGATCAATATAAGTTTTCCATTGATGTATTTCAAAATCGTACGCTATACAGCCAGCGTAGCTGTAAGCAGGGGCATGAACTTCAGAGGCAAAAACTGCTATACTATTAATTGAATTTACTATGAAAGTGTTAATTTCATCGTAATACGCTGTGTTGTAATAGAGCGTTGTTGCCAAACTACTATCATACACCGAACACTCAATTCTGTACTGCGATCCGTTAAAAGTTTGAGTAGCTGTAATAGGATATGGAGAATCATAATATTTCTGTGCACAAACTATATGAACAAGAAGTAAGCAAACAAAAAACAGTAATTTTTTTTTCATGGACGGGATAAAAAATTCTATGCTACCAAAAGTAAAATTTTTAGGACAATAAGCATAATTGAATAAATGCTTAAATTATAGATTTGCACAACACATATATGCCAGCCATATTTTCCAATCGCATCCTTCTTTCATTAATTACCGGGTTGTTTCTCTGGCTTGCATGGAGCCCTTCTGGTTTTGCCCCTTTATTATTTGTTGCATGGGTGCCATTGCTTTTGTTAGAACATAGGTACTATTCAGATGGTAAGCTTAGTAAGAAATCATTGTTTGGGTTTGTGTATTTAAGTTTTGTGGCATGGAATGTATTAACCACCTGGTGGGTCTATTTTGCAAGTGACTGGGGTTCGTTGGTTGCCTTTTTAGTCAATTCACTTTTTATGGCAACGGTATTTATGTTGTTTCACTTTACGCATTGCCGCATCAAAAAAAAGTGGGCTTATATTTCATTGCCCGTTTATTGGATTGCATTTGAATATTTACATTTAAACTGGGAACTATCGTGGCCATGGCTTACGCTTGGCAATGGATTTGCTGCTTACGCACCGCTTGTACAGTGGTATGAATTTACAGGTGCATTGGGAGGAAGTTTGTGGGTGCTTGAAACAAATATTGTAATTGCAATAATTATCATTACAAAAAACAAAAAAGAAATTTGCAAACCGGTAGCGTTTATTGCAGTCCCAGTTATTTTTTCACTGCTCATTTATTTTAATTACAGCGAAAAAACAAATCCGGTTAATGTAGTGGTGGTTCAACCCAATGTTGATCCTTACAACGATAAATTTTCAGGGATGAGTAATGAGGAGCAGCTTTCAAAAATTTTGCGGTTGGGTTTTGAAAAAATAACAGACAGCACTCAATACCTTGTTGCTCCAGAAACAGCTATACCTTATTCCATGTGGGAAGACCGATTGGAAGAATATGAGGTGATAAAAACACTTCGTAAAATACTTGAGCAGTTTCCGAAATTAAAAATTGTGATTGGGGCATCTACCAATTATGCGTATGTAAATGGTGAGTCACCATCAGTCACCGCACGTTTAATAAAAAAAGAAAATGTGTATTACGATTCTTATAATACTGCGCTTCAAATCGAAAAAGAGAAGCCCATTCAAATTTTCCATAAATCAAAATTGGTTCCGGGTGTGGAGCGAATGCCTTATCCTTCCATATTTGGTTTTTTAGAAACCCTTGCAATTGATTTGGGTGGCACAGCAGGCAGTTTGGGCACACAACCACATCCATCGGTATTTACTTCAAATGAAAATATTATTGCTCCTGTTATTTGTTATGAAAGTGTTTACGGTGGTTATGTGAGCGAGTACATAAACAAAAATGCTTCGCTCATTTTTATAATTACAAACGATGGCTGGTGGCGCGATACGCCCGGCTATAAACAACATTTGCAATATGCACGCTTGCGTGCAATTGAAATGCGCAGAAGCATTGCGCGAAGTGCTAACACGGGTATTTCAGCTTTTATTAATCAGCGCGGGGATGTACAACAACCAACTCAATGGTGGCAGGAAGATGTTATTGCAACCGCAATTAACAAAAATGAGGAGTTAACTATTTATGCCAAGCATGGCGATTATTTAGGGGTAATAGCGGCACTCCTTGTGCCGGTGTTTTTAATTTTAAGTTTTATAAAGAAAAGGCAATAAAAAAATCCCAATCTCACGATTGGGATTTTTTTTGTTAAATTAATTGTAAACTATAAGTTTAACTGTTTCTTTTAACATTTACGGCATTAAGACCTTTTTTACCTTCAGTTACTTCGTAACTTACTGTGTCGTTTTCCTTAATGCGGTCAATAAGACCACTGTGATGCACAAATAATTCTTTTTGTGAATCGTCTTCAACGATGAATCCGAATCCTTTTGATTCGTTGAAGAATTTTACTTTACCTGTTTTCATTAAATGAATAAATTAAATAATAAATAAATTGTTAATTATGTGGCGAATATATAGAAATATCTATACAAACAAATTATTATTTCGGCTTGTAAAATTATGCAACCTTCTGTTTTTAAGGGTAATTTGATTGATATATGGAACAGAAAAATTTTTCCGGCAAAGATTACTGTAGCCAATAATATCATTCAAAAAATTGAAGAAGTTACCGAACCTTTCACTCATTATATATTGCCCGGTTTTGTTGATGCGCATATTCATATAGAAAGCAGCATGCTTACACCTTATGAGTTTGCAAGGGTTGCTTTAACACATGGCACTGCGGCAACGGTAAGCGATCCGCATGAAATTGCAAACGTATGTGGATTGGATGGTGTTATGTATATGCTTGAAAACGCAAAACATGCAAAACTTAAATTCAATTTTGGTGCGCCATCATGCGTTCCGGCAACAAGTTTTGAAACTGCCGGTGCAACATTAAATGCAGAAGATGTTGAGCAGTTGCTCAAAAGAGACGACATAAAATACCTGAGTGAAATGATGAACTACCCGGGTGTTTTATTTGGCGATGAACAAGCACACGAAAAAATAAAAACAGCGCATTCACTAAATAAGCCTGTTGATGGACATGCCCCTGGCTTGCGAGGCCCAGATGCTAAAAAATATATTGACGCAGGAATAAGCACCGATCATGAATGTTTTACACTGGAAGAAGCGCTTGACAAAATTGAGCATGGCATGAAAATAATTATAAGGGAAGGCTCGGCTGCAAAAAATTTTGAAGCGCTGCATTCGCTCATTAGTTCTCACCCAAACATGGTCATGCTTTGTAGTGATGATAAACACCCTGATGATTTATTGGAAGGGCATATCAATTTATTGGTGAAGCGCGCTTTGCAAAAAGGACACAACCTTTTTGATGTGTTACAATGCGCTTGCGTAAATCCTGTCTTGCATTATAAGTTAGATGTGGGATTATTAAAAGAAAAGCAAGCAGCAGATTTTATTGTTGTGGATAGCATTGAAAAATTTAATGTTTTACAAACTTTAATTGATGGTGAAGTGGTAGCTGAAAAAGGAAAATCTGTTTTAGTAGATAAAGTACATTCCGTTATCAACAACTTTTCCTGCAAGGAAATAAAAGAGGAAGACATTAAATTGTCTGCATCTGCTCCATTGCAAATAAAAATTATTGAAGCATTAGACGGACAACTTATTACCAATTGCATTACCGACACCTTTGCGCCAGTGAACGGATTTTTGGAAAGTAATACGGATAAAGACTATTTAAAGATTTTAGTTGTAAACCGCTACCAAAATCAAAAGCCTGTTGTGGGGTTTATAAAAAATATGGGATTAAAAACCGGGGCTATTGCCGGAACGGTTGCGCACGATTCGCATAATATAATTGCAACCGGTGTTGATGATGACTCAATTGTGCGTGCAATCAACCTGCTTATAAAAAATAAAGGAGGATTAAGCGCAGTTAATTCATCCACCGAAAAAGTTATTGCCTTGCCCATTGCAGGACTAATGAGTGATAAATCTTGTATAGAAATTGGAACGGCTTACAAAGAAATTGATATGCTCGTAAAAGAAATGGGAAGTAAACTCCGTTCTCCATTTATGACTTTATCCTTTATGGCGCTTTTAGTTATTCCCAATTTTAAAATTGGCGATAAAGGATTGTTTGATGTAAAGAGTTTTGGTTTTACTTCTTTAAAAGCCTAAGCTAATGTAGTTTGGTTATTAAAGTGCGAGTTGAGTTACGCTCAAAATCTTTTTCGTTTGCTTTTGCTGTACAAAAGCCAAAACTCTAAAACCGTTTTTTAAAGAAAGATTTTTAACCGGAATTTTTACAATACCTTTTTGATTATTTAAAGGAGTAATATTTAATTCTCTCACAATATTATTATACGAAAGTGTTTTTCCTGCATTTTCTCCTTTGGTAATTTTAGAGGTGGCCTCTTCCTGAACAATCGCAATTACTAAAGAATAGTTTGGATTAACCTTGGTGGAAGTGTAATCAATTATTAAAGTATCGGAAGTTGATAATGCAGACTTAACGGCAGTTAAATTTAAAACAGGAGGTTGTGTAATTGCTTTTTCAATAGCTTCATTAATTTTAATCTTATCGCTTCCCAATGTTGGGTTTTGTCCATTAACGTAAACCTGTGGTGTATAAACCTCCTCTGTTTTGTTTGCACTTACGTAGTTGTTTTGCCGTTTGGTAAAAGCAAATTTGCTGAATGGATCCATCCAACCGTATTTATTCCAGTAATCAACATGATAAGAAAGAACATGTACAGGCTTTGAAATTTTCTCTGCTTCTGCTTTAATTTCGGCAAGTACTTTATCGGCAGCGGGGCAACTGCGGCAACCCTGCGATGTAAATAGCTCCACTACTGCAAAACCTTTTGCGGATGTTACGATTTGCTTGTTGTTGTTTTGAGCATTGGCAATGTTTGCACCCAACAATAAAACGGCAATTAAAATTTTCATTTAGATCTTTTGAAATTGTTTAACGCAAAAATGCTTTAAATCGTTTATAGAAATGATTTTTCTAAGGCACATTTATTTACAAGGGCAGGTTTATTCATTAAAAATTAAACTCATTAATTTGTCGTACAATTGGTAAGTTTTGTTTCACCCAAATGCGCAAAGTAAGTTAAGCATAAGTAAGCAATTACTTTTCTTAACGAGTTTTGCGTCTCCCGGAATTTCGGCAGAGGATAAAAAATTTAGATAAATATTTTTTGAAGAAAGTTTTTTCAGAGAAGAAAAGGGTATAAAATGAAAAACGTCCGCTGTTGGGGCGGACGAATCATCTTGTTTTGTTTTGTAATTACTCTGCAAATAAAAAAAAAATAATCATACAAAAGAAATTTTTTTTGATTGAAATGAGGTTTTTTTTAAAAGCAAAAATCATTTCGATTTAAAACATGCAAAACAGAACTCAATCAGGTTTTAATTTTTTCTCAGTAAAAGCAATTACTGAAATTGCAGTTATTATTCCTTCTGCAAAAACAATGTAAGATAATGTAAGCTGCTCAACCTTTAAAAAAAACAATATACCGTTTAAACCTAAACTAAATATACTCAGGTAAATCAATAGAGTGGCTGAATATTCGTTTGCAAGTTTCCAGTTGTTTATGTTTTCCATTGAGCGCTTGGTTCTGTAACCATAAAAACTGTTGATTTTTGTTGGGGGAAAAAACTTAAGCACTAAACCTGCCAAAAGCAAAATTAACAAAGCGCAAATGGCAATTAATAATTTTTCTTCCATTCTATATAAATTACTCTGTGTTTAAAATCGTAAACTATAAGTTATGCTAACCTGTCACAAAACAATCCTGGAATTCAGCCCACCACCTTACAGGCTAATTGAAAGATGTTTTTTAATATTTCATTGGTTTTAAAATTGAAGTAAGGACAAGGCCAAAATCACTATCAAGTTTCTCTATTCTTCCAGTTGAAATTAAAACAGATCCAGTACCCCATGAAGATGAAGCGCCATCTAACCCAAAACCACCGAGCGAAATAAATACTGCTCCCTTGTTTTTAGTTCCTTTTATTATTCTTGATTCGCCCGTTATTCCTCCTTTATTAATTTTTATTTCTTCTCCTTCATTAATATTAAGCTTACAATAGAAACCAGAGCTCAATTGTTTTTTTTCATTGTTAACCTTGAACGAATACACGTTGTTTCCTCTTTCAATCTTTCCTCCAAAAATATAAACGACATTTTTTTCTGATAAATTATAATTCTCACTTAAAATGGAATCTACCGAAAAATATGTATCAAGAATTAAATAAGCTTCGTCCATTTTTTCATTCACATAATAGTTAAGTAGTTTAAAAGAGTTCGCCCCTTTAGCCTTAGCGGAGTGTAAAATGGAATAATACAAATATTGAACACTTGATTCTTTCCCTTTTCCTAAAGATTTATATCGTGCTACAAATTGAAGCCTTGAAGTATCCACCTTGTCAACAATGTATGCAAAATCATTTCCGGGTTTTTCAGTAGTATAATCATTGCTTTGTATAATTTCTACAGTTTGTGAGAATAATGGAGTTGACAAAAAGCATATTAGAATGAGTGAAGTGAAACCCGTTACTATTTTATGAGTATAGTGTGTCATAATTAAAAATCATGTTTGTTATGGTCAGTTTCAAACCGGGTTAATGTGTGGAGTTACTCCGTTTTAAAAATCAACTTGGAGTAAGCAACACCATCTATTGTTAATTTTAATGTATAAACACCTTTCGTTAAAAACATACTACGCTCACCTATTGAAAGTGTGTTAAATCCTTTTTCTTTTTTGCCTGCATCAAGCAGTTTTAGAGTTTGCCCTAACTTATTCAGCAATTCAATTTTAACATAAGCACTTTCTTCTGTATAATATTCAATTACAAAAGAGGTGTTGAATGGATTGGGCTGAATAGTAAAATCATAATTACCGTTTCCGGTTTTAGCAGAAACGGTTTTACTGTAATCAATACTTCCGTTAAAATCGGTTTGTCGTATCTTGTAATAGTAAATGGTTGATGGCAGTACATTTTTATCTTCAAAACTATAGCTGAAAATATTATTTGTTGGTGAAACGGGTTCAATGGTAACAATAGGTTCAAAGTTTTTTCCGTCAGTGCTTCTTTCAATGGTGTAGTAGTCGTTATTAATTTCTTCGGCTGTTTGCCAGGTAACCAAAATGTTTTTCTCAATTGCTTTAGCACTAACTCCTAACCATGTTACAGGCAATGGTGCTGGCGATTGTGCCACTCCAAAGTCAGAGAAGCCATTCATATTATTACGCTGGACAGCAGTAACGGGAGACACAATGCATGTTCCATTCCATAATCCCCAACCGCTGCCATTGTTTTTCATTACTGAAAAACCCGAACCTGCATTTGAGTAATTCAAATTATAAAGCGTCATATTATAGTTACCTGATGTTGGATTATTACTTGCTGTAATAGTCCAGTAACCATTGTTAAGTGCATTTTGAGAATACGTTGCACCACACTCACTCAACATGAGAGGACCTGGAAGTGATGCATAGGTATTAAATGTTGAACGTAAGTTATCAATTGTGGTGGCGCTTATAAAATTTACGTTTGCTCTTTGATAACCTGCTACCTGATGACCAACAGGAAAATCGTAAGCGCCTGTTGGGTTAATATATCTTCTCAAAAATCCTTGTACAAAACTATTGATGTTGCCTGCTGTGGAAGCAGCCGTGCTTCTGTTGGTTACAGAAACTTCGTAAGATGGTGTAGTAATTATTCTTCCGGCATTTAATGATAATACCCCCGATGTTCCTAAAATGCAATTACTGTTAAGTGTAACACCTGTGCCGGTATGCTGCATGTTTAAATTGTGAATGGTGCCTGCATTAAAATAGGTTTGTGCAGCAGTGCCGTTTAGTTCAAGTGTGCCGTTTGCACCTGGTGTGTAAGTTCCGCTGTTGGTAAAGTTACCAGCAACTTTATGATATCGTCCATTCGCATTTATATTACTTGTTGCATTTGAAATAGTAAATGCTCCACCAACATCGGCATCATTATTTAATGAAACAATTCCTCCTGTTTTAGTAATGGTAAGGTTGCCAAATTTATTTGCACCAACAAAGTTGCCTGTAATATTTTGGTTAACTGCCGCATTATTAAACAACACAGTTGATGTTGGCGATGCAGTAAGTCCGCCACTGTTGGTTAAGTTCTCGCAAACCTGTAAAGCAAAACCAGCGTTTACAGTTAGTGTTGCTCCGGTTGAAATGTTTAATGATTTTACTGCTGCCCCTGCAGCATTTATTATTGGCTGGTTGGCTGATGCAGGAACAATTATAGCATCGGTAGCACATGATGGAATACCACATCCGCCCCAGTTACCGGGTTTAAACCAATCATTATCAATTCCACCGGTCCATAAAACAGAAGTGGCGCCAGGTGCATAATTTATGGGTGATGCACCGCTAAACGTTAGGTTAAATCCTGATGTGCTGTTTTGAAAATTACTTACAATTAATAAATAAATATCTCCGGTTTGCACAGGAAGGAGCGCTTCGTAAGCTGAATTAAAATCGGGAGCATAAGCAGGAAATGCAGTATTGGCAGCAGCACCATACAAGCCTGTAACACCTAAAAAATCGTAATCGCATCTGATGGGCGCAGCACCGCCTGAAATTGTTGCACATGTATTTACTGTTGTGTTGGTTGGGCCATCTTTCATTTTCCATAACGCAAAATCGTAATCGGTTTCATCACCTGCCAATCCTCCAATGTAGTCGTTAGGCACTAAATTAAATTCAAGATTTCCGGCAGCACCAATATTAATAGTGTACCACGATGAACCTCTTTCGCCTGACAACAAACAATTGGTTCCACCACCTGGAAAATCGCAACCCGAACCAAATGCTTGATAGCCTGGGTCGCCAACATTTATTGTTGCATTGCAAACAGGGTTAGGTGTAGAACATTCTTGCCCCGGTGAAGGTGGCAATGGCAATGCACCATCACTTACTGCAATGCTGAATGTTCCGGTTAAACCGGCATATCCATCAACAACAATATAATACGTGTTACCGCTTGTTAAACCGGTTAACAATAAATCACTCATAGAATTTGATGTAGTGCCGCATGGCGGTATGTCATCATTGCATCCAATTAAAGTCATGGATGCACCGCAGGGTCCTGAATAAACAGCAATTTGTGTGTTATTAAGTGAGCCCGCACTTGTGCGTATGCGCAGTTGACCAGATGCAGGACATATTGCACGAAACCAAACTGTGTTTAAAGTATTAGGTGTAATCCAACAAGAAGGCGCAGCTGGTTCGCCACCACCGCCCGAACAGTAATTAGAACCCGGCATGGCAATGCCAACAGGAATTAAAACAGCATTGCACGGTAAATCATTTGCCGCACCACCGCCTAAGCTTACAATGGAAATATCATACGTTGCATTGTTTGGGGGAGCCCATGTATCAATAATGATATAATAAGTACCCGAACCGGGAAGAACAACGCTACCTGCAAGTGCACCGGCATTGGCACCACCATTACTGCCAACACAAACACCACCTGCCCCGGGGCAACCATTATAAACGGTGTAGCCAATATAGTTGGTGCTTGCTTGTGTTATGTTAATGGCAATGCATTGTGCGCCTGATGCAGTAAACCGATAAACCTTGTCTTCTCCCGATTCATAAAACGTTCCGCACGAACCGGCAGTTGCATTGTTGTAATCATTACCCATGCAAGCTGTTGTTTCATTATTTAAAGAAAGCGGTAATGATGCAATAATATATGGATTGGCACAAGTGGTTCCGGCAGCCACACCAGATGGTGCTGTTATGTTTATGTTGTAAGATGGGATACAAGTTGGTGATGCAAACTGATCAACAACTAAATAATATGTTTTACCGGCAACCACGTTTACGCACATGCTTTGGCTTCCTGCCGAGCTTTGCTCAAATGCAACACACACTCCTGGAGTGCCGCTGCAACTTGATGTCATAGGGCAACCGTCAAATAATGTAATGCCAACCCACGAACTTGCGCTAGTTAACGATACTGTAATTGTTCCGCTTATTGATGGTACAAAAGAAAAAACTTCGTCTTCGGCTGTTGTATATAAAGTACTTCCGCAGGTAATGGTGTTGCTTGCTGTTTGGTCATTTATTTTTCCGCACGTTGTTCTTCCTGTTGATGTATATGGCAATGTAATGTTGGTTAATCCTGTTCCTACAGAGCAACCACCTGCTGCAACCGGAGCAGATATGGTTAAATCAGAATAAGGATTGCACGTAGGAGAAGGATAAGAATCCATTATTAAATAATAGGCGACACCTCCTTGTAAACAAACAGAAAGAGTTTTATTTCCGGTTGAGCTTTGTGCAAAATCTACACAAACACCACCTTGTCCATTGATTGGGCAACCTTGATAAAGCATTAATCCAGTCCATGTTCCGCTTGATGTTAATGTGATGGTAACGGTGCCCGATATGGCAGGAGTGAAAATCCAAACACGGTCTTCGCCACCATAGTAAGAAGTGCTGCCGCAAACCAAACTGTTTGATGCTGTTATGTCGTTACCTGCACCGCATGTTGTACCTGCGCCACTACTGTATGGCAATGATGAAACATTGGTAACACCACTTCCTAAACCGGAAGGACATGTTAACGCTGCCGAATATTTGTAAGCTAAATTTCCAAGTGATGTTTGCAGTGCACAACTAAACCGGTTAACCAAAACACGATACGTTCCTGTAGTAACACATGTCCATGCAACATAAGATTGCAGTCCGCAGTTATCGTCATTGTATCCTCCTGCACCTACGCCAACACCTGCATTGGTGAGGATAGAAATTTGGGTGTCGTAAGTAGAACTGCCGCCATCAGCAGCACAAAAAGAAAAATAATAAATATTACCTGCTGTGGCTGCAAAGGTTTTGTAATCACCACCATTGATGTTTGCAGTGCTCGTTGTTTGCCAGGCAAGCGTTGGTGTTATAGAACCGGTAGCGGTTCCACCGGTGCATTGTGCACTTAATTCTGAGAATAAAAACAGAAGTAGAAAAATGCCGGTGAAAATCTTTTGCAGGTACTTCATTGCCATCATTTTTTAGGTGATGTAAATGTATATTATTTATTTTAAAACAGTAACTCTTTTTAAGATCTAAAGTATAAATGATATAAACTCAAAAAGAGAAATGAACCAGATAATTATTCCTGAGCGTTTTTTAAACTATTTATTTCACGCATTTAAAGCAGTATCAAACCCAGACCAGCACCGCGTTAAAATTATTTTGCGCGATGGCAGAAAGTTGCGCAACATTTTAGTTTGGAACGGTTGCGTTTTATTAATTGAAAAGGGAGTAAAGTTTAACCCAAACGATATTGAAATTTTACAGGTAGATTTTGATGCAGTACCTGTTGTTGCAAAAAAATGAATTTGGGAAAATCAAAAATTGAATTTATTTTTTAAAAATCTGCGTATAAGAAAAGGGTAACACAGATTTACAGACTCTAAAGCATTATTACGATTAGCTTTTAATTTAATAATTTAAAGGATTTTGTTTTAGAATAGAAATTAATTCTATCCGCTTAAATCATTTTTTTGCATTATCCCTGCTTGCTGTAAGGCAGGAAGCGGTATATTAAAATTACTTACCCGGAAATTAAATGCACAAATCCGTGCTGATTTTTTATCTCCCCTTTATAGTTCTCATAATCTACAACCCAGAAATAAACACCATCGCTTGACTTTTTTCTGTGGCTTGTTCCATCCCAACCTTTGTTTCTGATGTCAGATGTTGTGTAAATTTTTTGCCCCCAACGGTTAAACAAATGCAGTGTTGCTTTTTTAATGCCCAGCATTTTTATAGGAACAAACGTGTTATTAAAGGCATCATCATTAGGCGTAAAAATATTGGGGAAAGTTAGCAACTCACATTCATCAACATTGATTGAAACGCGCCTTGTACAATTTTCAACTGAAATATCTACATAATAATTTCCTCCTGCTAACGCATTATATGTTGGTGCAACAGAACCATCCTGCCACACATAGATTGCATTTAAAGTTGTGGCATCCAGCACAACAAAACTGTTTTCGCAAATAGTAGTGTCTTTAAGTTGGGGTGAAGAATTGATGTTTACAGATTTTACTTGAACGGTATCGAATAAAGTATCTTGTGCGCAGTTGCCGGTTGTCATTAGTGAATAAAAACCTGTGTCGTTTACCGAAATAGTTGCCGTGGCTTCTCCTGTTGACCATAAATAATTTTCAAACACACTTGACGAGGTGTTTTGTAAAACCACAGCAGCGCCATTACAAATTACGGCATCGTTATTTAATTGTAATTGCAGGGAAGGAAAATTATCACACAAAAAAGTGGTGGTATTTGTTTCATTTGTTTCGCTAACTGTTACTGCGTTAACTGTAAATGTAAAGTTAGGTGTGTTTACTGTTTGCGGAAATTTGAAAACAGTATCGGTGCTGAATGTGATTGCGATATTTGTATCGCAGGATGATTGTAACTGCTGATTTAACTTTGCAGTAAATAAAAAAGGGGTGTTATTTAAAATACACTTCCCTGCAATAATAGGTTCTCCGTTTTTGCTCCAGCACACATCATCACCAAAATAATTATTGTTAGCCGGTGGACTAACCAAATTATTGTTTACAACATTTAAATCTTTATCAAACTCCACTACCCCCGCATACGATTTGCCATTAACTGTTTTTGAATATGTTGTCAGAAAATTTCCATTAGGTTTTTGGTGCAGCAAATTTGGATTGCCACTGATACTGGTAACTTTAATATTATTCGAAATTAAATTTCCCTGCTTATCCATTTTATAAAAATAAATCTGTTGGCTTGTGTTTGTTCGTCCATGATATATGTATCCATCACTCACTTCAACTGGAGCATAATAAAAATATGCCGGTGTACTATAGTGACTTACCCATTGAAAATTTCCATTGGTATCTGTTTTAATAAAGGTTGAAGAGGTTCGCATAAGGTAGCCACCATCGCTTGTGTTTAAACATCCGCCCCATATTTGCCCAAGGTCAAATGCTTTGGTAAAAATTATATTGCCGTTTAAGTCGAGTTTGGTGAGCAGGTTATAATTAGGTCCCACGTTTTGAAAAGAGCAGTTGCCATACATGATTAAATTCCCAGTAGCATCCTGTGTAATAGTGTATGGGAACATGTCATAATCATTGGCGCTATATGTTTTGCTCCACACCACATTGCCCGATGCATTAATTTTTGTGAGTTGCATGGCATAATAGATTCCTAATGGGGAGCGAAGCAGCACCACATATCCGCCATCAGACAAAGAAGCAACATCGGCATAATTATAACTGCCTAAAGAAAGTGAAAGTTTTTTGCTCCATTCTACATTTCCGCAGTTCCCAATTTTATAAACTATGCTGCTGTCAAGCGCCATTATTACAAATCCATTATCGGTTTTTGATGGGACTATACGTACGCGCTTAGCGCTGCTGCTTTGTGTGATATGCTTTACATATTGCTCCTGTGCTAAAGAATGAAAAGAAAAAAAGAGCAGAACAACCAGTAATTTATTCATCATAACCCTAAGACTATGTCTTTTGAATTATTGTTTTATAAACTTTTCAATAATTTTTTTGCTGCCCGCATCAAACTCAATTGTGTAAACGCCCTGCGCAAGGTATTGTACATTTATTAGAGGTTGAAAATATTTTTGAGAATAAGCAATTTGACCCTGCATGTTTTTTATAGAAATTGATTTGATGCTTTTTGAGAATTCTGTATTGGTAATTACCTTAATAAAATCGCTGGAAGGATTTGGAAAAAATTTTACTTCGTTTTGATGCAATTGATTTTGAACTGATACAAATGGAGAACTTAATTTACCAAAAACAGCTGCCAGGGCGCCCCCTGTATTTATATTAAATGGTCCGAATGTTCCATTGCCCGAAATGCCCGATGCAAAATAACAATTGCCAATACTATCAGCATCCATTGTATATGTGGTTTCAAAAGATGATGACGAAGCTCCCAGTTGCCATTGAGGAATGCCAGTACTATTAAAACACATGTAAGAAATTTCGGAAGCAGGTATGGCACCGCTTCCAGTTGTTACACTATTACCCCAATTAACGATTCCGCGTGTTAAGCCTGTTAAATAAACATTTCCTAATTGATCATCATCAATAAACACATTAGTTCCCGGAGTAAAGTCTCCCTGGATAGTTGGCGTTAACGGAATGGATACTCCCCATAAAAAATTACCTGTGCTGTCAACTTTTGTAAGAAACATGCCATACACCCATTGCGGTCCATTATATGTAATTGCTCCCCACGAAGTACTGTCAAGCAATGCGCATGATAAAAATGCGTTGCCGTCTTTATCAGCGGCCACAATCGGAAACTGAAAAGTAACATCATGTGCCAGTCGTATCCATGATGTTTGCCCACTATTGTTAATGCGCGCTACAAACATCATATATGTTTCGGGAACCGTTACTGAAAAACTATTTACAGTTAATGTCCCTTGTGATGTGCTTCCGCTTACATACAAATTATCTTCAGGGTCAAAACTTATTTGCCCAATTGTTCTTGCTTCGTTAATGGTATAGGTTTGAATATCGTTACCCGAAGCATCCACCTTCCTAATGTAAGAGTCTGATGCAAAATCCTGCACTGCATAATAGAGTTCATCCTGTGCGTTGGTAGCAAGAGCAGCAACTACCTGACTGTTAAACTGCCCACCCGTTTTATTTTTTAAGTAAACAACATTTCCATTTACATCAAACTTGGCTATGTAAGTGTTGGTTGTAAAATTGATGCCTGTATTTGCTAATGCAAGAGCGCTGTTTGAAATTTTAAGGCTGTCCATAAATATGCCGCACACATATACATTGCCAGCATTGTCAGAAGCAATACGATTAATAGTTACCTTTTTTCCAAGCCAAACACTCCATTGCACAACACCCGATGTATTGAAACAACGCAATACTTGTTTGCCTAACACATCCTGACCATAAACCAAGCTGCTGCTATCTAACTGGGATGCATAAACCAATCCCACATCCGAAACGCTAATACTATGTTGCGGCAAAGACGGGTTCATGGTGTATTGAACAGGGTGGCTGTTTACCCATTGAAAACTTTGCGCATACAATATTTTAGATGAGCCAATAGTTGTAATAAGAATTAGAAAGTAAATTTTTTTCATGCGACTTTTGTTTTAGTTAAAGTAAAAGTATAAAAGTAAAACTACTGAAAGCTGTAAACTTTGTTGAAATGTTATTGGTAGAGAAAAAACAATCATTGAACGGGAATGATATAAAGGGTAAATAATTTACTTTTTGAAATAACGAAAAATCGGATTTATAAAACCCGTTCCCCATTCATAAATTGTTATTTTCGCACGCTTATATTGCATTAACCATTTGTATGAATAATTATCGTTTTATTAACAATACCACGGGTTGGCTTACCTTTGCTATTGCTGCCTACACTTTTCTTTCTACCATTGAGCCTACGGGCAGCTTTTGGGATTGCGGGGAATTTATTGCCAGTGCCGATAAACTACAGGTTGGTCATCCACCCGGTGCGCCTTTGTTTCTAATGCTTTCGCGCTTGTTTATAATATTAGGTGGAGATAATCCAACAAGCGCAAGTATAATGGTAAACGTGCTATCTGCACTTGCCAGTGCTTTTGCCGTGCTGTTTACATTTTGGACGATTACTGCCGTTGCTAAAAAAATGGTAATTAAAACTACCGATAGTTTTTCCACTTCTGAAATTATTGCTGTAATGGGCAGTGGTGTTGTTGGTGCACTTGCGTTTACCTTTAGCGATTCTTTTTGGTTTAGCGCTGTAGAAGGAGAGGTTTACGCTACTTCGCAATTTTTTACGTGCATTGTTGTATGGGCAATTTTTAAATGGGAAACTGTTGCCAACGAAAAACATTCTATCAGATGGATAATTCTTATTGCCTATCTCATGGGATTATCAATAGGCGTACACTTACTTAACTTGCTTTGTATTCCGGCACTTGCATTTGTTTATTATTTTAAAAAATATCCATTTAGCTGGATGGGTGTTTTAAAAACATTTGGCGTTTCTGTAGCCATACTTGCCATTGTACAGTATGGCATTATAGCATGGTTTGTAAACGTAGGTGCTTATTTCGATCTATGGTTCAACCAATCGGGCATGAGTATTTGGACAGGCTTCTCTGCATTTGCTATAGTGGTAATTGCTGTTCTTATATACGGCATCTACGTTACGCAAAAGAAACAAAAAGCCATGTGGAATACTGTTCTTCTTTCACTTGCATTTTTATTGCTTGGCTATACATCATATGCTCAAATAGTTGTTCGTTCTCTTGCAAATCCTCCAATGGACGAAAACAATCCCGAAAATGCTTTTGCTTTATTAAGTTACCTTAACCGCGAACAATATGGCGATAGACCGCTTGGTTACGGACAATATTACGATGCAAAGGTTGTTGACCAGGAAGAAGGAGCTATGAGCTATGCAGCGCTTAACGGTAAGTACATACCTACCGGTGCCAAAGTAAAACCCGTTTACGACCCAGCACGCAGCACAATTTTTCCTCGCATGCACAGCCGCGAAGCAAATCACGTTACGGCTTATAAAGAATGGGCTGGCATTAAAGGTGAGCAAAAACCTGACTTTGGCAATAACATGAAATTCTTTTTCAGCTATCAGCTTAACCACATGTTTTGGCGCTACTTCCTTTGGAATTTTGCCGGACGACAAAATGATATGCAGGGACACGGTGGCATTTTAAAAGGAAACTGGATGAGTGGCATTCCCTTTATTGATTCAATTTTTCTTGGTCCGCAAGATCATCTTGCCAAAAGCATGGAATCAAACAAAGCGCGCAACAAGTTTTATTTCCTGCCACTCATATTAGGTATAATTGGCTTGGTTTATAGTTTTAAGCGAAGCTCAAATGATGCAACAATAATTGCCATGCTTTTTTTCTTTACCGGTTTGGCTATTGTTATTTATCTGAACCAAACTCCTTACCAGCCTCGCGAACGTGATTATGCTTATGCGGGCGCTGTGTATTCTTTCTGTTTATGGATTGGTTTAGGAGTGGCAGCACTTATTGATGCCCTTAAAAATAAACTACCTTCAACAATTGCTGCCGGTGTGGTTACTGTGTTGTGCCTTGTGGCTGTGCCCGGTATTATGGCTAAAGAAGGTTGGGATGATCATGATCGTTCACATCGTTTTACCTCACGAGATTTTGCTTACAACTATCTTAATTCATGCGCCCCCAATGCCATCATTTTTACTAATGGTGATAATGATACTTTTCCACTTTGGTATATACAAGATGTAGAAGGAGTGCGTACAGATGTCCGCGTAGTAAACCTAAGCCTTAGTAATACTGATTGGTATATAGACCAGATAAGACGCAAAGCATACACCAGCGATGCGCTTCCACTCAGTATGAAAAGTGAGCAGTACGTACAAGGTACACGTGATTATGTACCTTTCTACGACCGAGGCTTGCAAGGTTCGCAAGATTTAAAACAGGTTATTGATTTTGTATTGAGCGATAACCCTGATGCAAAAGTGAGCAGCGAAAGTGGAGAGCAGTTTAATTACCTGCCCACAAAAAAATTCAGGATACCAATAGATAAAGCAGCAGTGCTACGTAATGGTGTAGTAGCAGCAAAAGATTCGGCACGTATTGTCGATTTCATTGAATTTGAAATTGACAAGAGCTACATACTTAAGGCTGATTTAATGATTTTAGACATACTCGCTCACAACAACTGGACACGTCCGGTATATTTTGCCGTTACAGTAGGTAATGATAGCTACCTCAACCTCGAAAATTATTTTCAGTTAGAAGGCCTTGCTTATCGTTTTGTTCCAATAAAAAACACACAACAGGAAACAGACGGGCAAACAGGACGTGTACAAACAAGTGTTATGTACAATAACATGATGAATAAATTTATGTGGGGCAACATGAAAGATGAAAGGGTTTACTTAGATCAGAACAACCTGAATATGACTATGAACCTGCGTAACAATTTTGGAAGACTTGCGGAAGCATTGCAGGAAGAAGGAGAAATTGACTCATCGCTTAAAGTGCTTGACAAATGCAATGAAGTAATGCCTGATAAAACAGTGCCTTATAACGTAATGATGCTACGAATTGGTGAATTATATTACCGTGCCGCAATGGATAATAAAAACCCGTTTGATACACTTTCTATCAGCAGCAGCGATGTTGAGTTGAAGCAAACAGATAAGCAGGCATCTATTGATAAAGGCAACGCTATTGTAAAACGATTGGCCGATATTTACGAAGATGATTTAAACTATTATTTTTCGTTACGTGGCACACCACACTTTAAATCGGTTGACAGGGAAATGAACCAGGCTATGGCAATATACCAGGAGTTGGTTCGTTTATCAAAACTCACCAATCAAACTGCAATAACTGCTGATCTTGAAAAGAGGTTTAAAAAATTAGAAGAGCGTTATACCATCAATTAATAGCTAAATTTAAATGGTTGTGGAATATTGCATTTCAAACCACCTCATATAAACATGCAAAAATCTTTAGGCTGCTTATTTGCTTCTTTATTTATTATACTCTCTTTTTCGTGCAATGATGTGGAGAAGAAAGTTTTATCAACCCCTACAAGCGGTGAAACCAACATTGCTGTTGACGAGAGTTTTGAACCTTTGTTGAGCCAGACGGTTGATACCTTTCAATCATTATACACGCAAGCAAAAGTTAAGGCCGTTTACAAACCGGAGGCTGATGTGATTAAAGATTTTATGAATGATAGCGTGGATGTAATTGTTACCTGTAAAGAACTAAGTGATGAACAAATGGATTACATCACTGAAAAAAATATCTCATACAAGAAAACACAAATTGCTTATGATGCTGTTGCCATAATAGTCAATAACAGCAACCCCGATTCTTTGTTGAAGCTATCTCAAATTAAAAACATTTTAAACGGAACTTATACCAAATGGAATCAGTTATCAGAGAAAAATACGGTAGGTGATATTGCGTTTGTGTTTGATAATGCAGCATCATCTAACACACGTTTTTTGAAGGAGAAGTTTTTGGCGGGAAAAGATTTTTCCAAAAACTGTTTTGCCGTTAAATCAAATAAGGAGGTTGTAGACTACGTTGAAAAAACAAATAATGCCATAGGCGTAATTGCCGTTAACTGGATAAGTGATGGAGATGCAGCTGATGCCAATGGTTTTTTAAAAAGAATTCGTGTAGCCGATATTCAGGATGATATTACGTCTCAAGATTTGAATTACTACGGACCATATCAGGCGTATATATCCTTAAAAAATTATCCGCTGGTGCGTGAAGTATGGGTGATGAACCGTGAGGGCAGGGCAGGGCTTGGCACCGGCTTTGCATCGTTTGTTGCCGGAGACCAGGGACAACGCATAGTTCGGTTAGCCGGCTTACTTCCTGCAACCATGCCAATTAGAATTGTAAATATGAAATAAATAAAAAGCCACTAATGTCGGAGCCACTCTCAAATTACTTAATACCTTAATTCCACAATTACCAAATACAATGTTTATCAAATTAAAAGTATTCACCGCAGCAATATGTTTAACTGCAATTGCCTCACATGCACAAACATTAAAAGACGCCATACGCTTAACAGACAATGAGCAATACGATGTTGCTGATGGAATGTATAAGCAACTGATACAAAAAGAACCTGCAAATGCAAACAATTGGTTTTACCTTGGCGAAAACTATTGGAATGGGGAAAATCAGGACTCGGCAAAAATCTGCTACGAAAAAGGATTGCAGGTAGATGCAGCCAACCCATTAAACTCAGTGGGCGTGGGCAAAGCATTGCTCGAAACAGGGCAGGGCATAGAAGCACGTAAAAATTTTGACAAAGCACTTGCAGCAAGCGGAGGTAAAACAACTACAGTGCAAGCCGAAGTTGCTAAAGCTTACATCAGAAGCAAGTTTAAAGATTTGAATTATGCCTCTACATTGCTTAACAATGCCATTTCAGTTGAACCTAAAAATGCGGAATTATATATCTTACTTGGTGATGTTTACACAGAAAAAAATGACGGCACCAATGCTGCAATTAATTACAACAAGGCTTTAGAACTGGATAAAAACTCTGTAAAAGCTATTGTGCGCAAAGGAGTATTATACAAGCGCTCTACAAACTTTGAGGGCGCTGCTGCCGAATTTATAAATGCAATTTCTGTTGATGCCAACTTTGCACCTGCACACCGCGAACTTGCCGAAACATATTTTAAGCAACGCAAGTTTGAAGATGCAAAAGCTGAGTACAGAAAGTTTTTGGAGCTTTCTAAAAACAACACAAAGGCGCGCTTGCGTTATGCCTCGTTTTTGTTTTTAAGCGAAGATTATGCGGCAGTATTAACAGAGCTAAACCAAATTGGAAAAGTTGATAGCAGCAATGTAAACATGATGCGCATGTTTGCCTATACCTATCACGAAATGAAAGATTCAGTAAAAGCAACGCAAACCATTAATAAGGTGTTTGAGAAAGTGGCTGAAGAAAAACGTACTGTGCTTGATAATGAATACAAAGGAAAAATAGAGTCCAAGAATGGAAACGATTCTCTTGGTGTTACCTACTTATGGAAGGCTTATGAAGTAGACTCAACTAAAACAGATTTGTTAATAGACATAGGTAACACGTATATGAAAATGAAAAAGTATGCTGATGCAGAGAGAGCATTCTCAAAAAGAGTTGAAAACGGAAAAGGAATTAAGTCGGCAGATTATTTCAGCTTAGGACGTGCGGCATTTTTCAGTAAAAATTATATACTTGCTGATAGTGCTTATGCTAAAGTTACAGAGCTGCAAACCACCTGGCCCAACGGATTTTTATGGCGTGCAAAAACCAATACTATGATAGATTCAACATCAACACAGGGATTGGCAAAACCATACTACGAAAAATTTATTGAACTTGCACAAGCAGATTCGGCAAACCTTTCACGATATAAAACAGGACTCATAGAAGCTTACCGATATCTTGCTGTTTACAATTATAAAGTTGCTAAGAGCACTGATGAGAGCAAATCTTTTTACAAAAAAATACTTGAGTTAGATCCTGCCGATAAAAATGCACAGGATGCCATGAGAATTTTTAATGCTCCACCCACTCCTCCAAACCCTCCTTCCACCCCAAAGAAATAAAAGGAGAGTTAAATAAAATTAAAAGGGCTGCTTCAATTTTTGAAGCAGCCCTTTTGCAAAATGAGTTAGAAAAACTATTGAAGTGGCAAGTGGTTATTTGGAAAAAATATTCATCAAATTTGACAAACCCCCTGTTGCAGAAGGCTGGTTTTGTTTTTTATCGCCACCTAAAACATTGCCAAGCACGCTTGCCAATCCTCCTCCGGAAGAATTTCCTCCCCCCATTACCGAACCAAGTATGCTACCTATGTCCATGCCTTGTGTTTTGCCCCCGCTTAAATGACTGAAAATACTGTTGAGGTCAAAACTATTATCGTTTGCATTGTTGGTTTTTGAAACCAACTTACTTAATACAATAGGAATAAGAGAAGCCACAATACTTGAAGCAGCACCCTTGTTTAACCCGAATTTTTCCATTAATCCTCCTTCAACCTGATTAGAAATAGCATTGGTTACGGGATTATTATTTACATCTGTTTTACCACCAAGCATTTGAAGCACATCACTCACGTTGCCACCGGCAAGCTGCGATTTAAGCCCGTTTATAATACCATCAGTTGCAAACGAAATAGCTTCGTCATTTTTTTCGTTGGGTATTGCAGGATTGTTGATGATAGCATCGCCTGCATTTTCTTTTACAAGATTTAATAATTGGTCTAACATGATGTTTGATTTTAAGTTGTTATTTATCGCATAAAAGTATAATTAAAACAGTGCCGCAGGAAAAATATTTTGCAGAATTAATTCGATGATTATATACTACCCAATTGTGTAGTTTAAATTTAATTACGGTTATATTTGTTTTGCATTATGAATAACAAAAACATATCAGTACTTATTTACGAAGACAAAACTTTTTTGCGCGATGGCTTAAAGCTGCTCATTGGCGGCACACCCGGTTTTGAATGTGCAGGTGCGTTTGCCAATTGTAACGAAGTGGTTAAAGACATCCATCAGCTTAAGCCCGATGTGGTACTACTTGATATAGAAATGCCGGGCATAAACGGAATTGAAGCAGTTGAGAAAATAAGAAAGGTGTATGCCGAGTTGCCATTGCTGATGCAAACTGTTTTTGAAGAAAACGAAAAAATTTTTCAGTCTATATGCGCAGGCGCTAATGGCTATATTTTAAAAAATACACCTCCGGCAGAAATGCTTGAAGCCATTAAAACGGTTTACAACGGTGGTGCGCCCATGTCTCCAGCTGTAGCAGCGCGTGTGTTACAAATGTTCAGAAATAGAAATTTTAATGAGCAGGCGGTTAAAGAAGATTATCAATTAACTGAGCGCGAAAAAAATATTTTGCAGCAGCTGGTAGATGGTAACACTACTAAACAAATTGCATCCATTTTTAATATCAGTGTAGATACAGTGCGGTTTCACTTTAAAAATATTTACCAGAAGCTGCATGTAAATACGCAGGCAGAAGCTGTTGCAAAAACATTGAAAGAGCGAATTGTTTAAAATACTAATTCTATTTTAGTTCCTGCATTTTGTGTTGATGCTATTTCAATTTTACCGCCAAGTAACGCACTGCGTCTTTTCATATTTATAAGCCCATTGCCTTCGCGCTTGTTTTCCTGCAATGTTTCCGAAAAGCCTGTGCCGTTATCTTCAATGCGTAAATTCCACTTATTCTTTTCTGCTTCAATTGCCACATTACATTGTGTAGCATAGCTGTATTTAATAATGTTATTAATGGCTTCCTTAAAAATCAAATAAACATGTTGCCGTTGCTCCATGTTTAATTTTTTTTTAATCGTGTTTTCGTTTGCCGTAAGGTTAAACGAAATGTTTTTTGCCTCCATAAGCGGGGTAGCAAAAACTTTCATTTGTTTGATTAGTGCTTCGGTAGAGTCGTTGTTTGGGTTTATTGCCCACACAATATCCTGCATGGTTTGTATGGTACTTTGTGTGTGCTCCGAAATTTTATTGAGCGTGCCAGTTGCCAGATTTTTATCCTGCTCAAACTGCATTTTGGCAACACTGCTGTAAACATTTATTCCGCTAAGATCGCTGCCCACTTCATCGTGCAGTTCGGTAGCAATGCGTAAGCGCTCATTGTTTAGTGCAGTTTGTTTTTCTAATTTTTTCTTTAGCTGAAATCTGTTGAACAAAGAGAAAACTATAATACCTGCAACAATAAAAACACCAATTAAACTGTTGCGTACCAGGCGTTCGTTTTGAAATTGTTTTTCGTTAATGATTTGCTGCTGCTCGGCAAGTTTTAGTTTTTGCTCTTTGAATAGTGCGTCCAAAGTTTTTTCGCGCAGCTCATCGTAAGAGCGCTTTAGTTCAAAATCTTTTAGCATGGTACTTTGCTTGAGCAATTCTATTTCATTTTCTTTTTGTTTGGCAAGCAATTTATTGCCGGCAAGCTCAGCATTTTGTTTTTCCAATTGAAGTTGCTGTATTTTTTTATCGCTGCTCAGCAAAGCAATTTCTTTTTCTTTTTTTTCGGTTTCGTATTTCAGGTTTAAGGCGTTCAAATTTTTTGTTACATCAATGTTATATAACGAGTCGTTTAATAAATAAAGCGAATCGTTGTAAGCCAGTGCATTTTTATAATCGTTAAATGTGGTAAACAGTTTTATCAATCCTTCATAACTATTCTTTAAACGAAAAGGCTCCTTAATTTCATGTGCAATTTTTGTTGCTTCTTGTAAAGCTATTAATGCGGAATCTTTAATTCCTTTGCGCATTAACGATTCGCCATACACATTTAACGCATGTGCCAGCCATGTTTTATAAGTGCTTGCCCTGCCTAAACGTATGGCTTCTTCCAAATAAACAAATGCCGTATCATGAATACCCATACGCGAATACAAATTGCCAACATTTGCGTTGTGAGCAATAAGATTTACGGTACTGTTTGCCATCTTAAAGTATTGCAATGCCTGAAGCGCATACACCAGAGCCGAATCTTTTTTGTTGCCGAGCAGTAATGCAGTTGATACACGCTCGTAAGCAGTTCCCTTTAAAACGTACTCGGTAGAATTTTGTAAAAGCGCAAGCGATTTTTTTGCATAAACCAATGCATTGTCTGCATCATTTAAATCTTTACGGTATATAGCACTAATGTTATTGTAAGCTGCTGCTGCTTTGCGGTCATTATTTTCTGATTCAAACAACCGTGCCGATTCTAAATACATTTCCAATGCTTTAGATTTATTGCCAAGCCTGTCATGTGCCGATGCACAGCCATTATAATATTCGGGCAACATAAACTCAGTGCCCGTACTACTTATATGTTGCTTGCTTTGTTCAAAATAACCAACAGCTTCCTGGTGTTTTGATTCCATTAACAATACTAAGCCTTTTGAATATAATGACATAACGGAGCCGCGCGTAAATTTTATTTTTTCGCTCAGAGCAATTGCCTTGTCGGCATATTTGTTTGCCGAGTCGGTATTGCTGTTGCGAAGTTCCTGCGCTAAGCGTGAATACGAGAAAATTAATAATGTGTCGTGCTGCGGCATTTGTGCAGCCTGCAAAAGCGAATCAAGCTTAGAAGATTTTTTTTGCGCTTTTGTTACTTTAACAGAAAGAATAAATAAGATAAATGCAATAAATGGAATAATTTTCTTTTTGAATGGAATCGCGTTTATGTGCTGCATATCAGTTATTGTCTTTTCAAAAGTAATTCTTAATATGCAACACACCAATAACCTACCCAAATAGGTAGGTAGTTGAGCGGCTCTACTCAATTGGGCTGTTTTTCAGCACATATTCGTATAGCACATTTGCTGTATAAAATCTAAAACATGCATACAATGAAATCGAATATTCACGAATTCAAAATTCAAAAAAGAAAAAACATGAGTAAAAAGAAAATTTTATTACTCGCAATTACAACATGCCTTATGCTAAGTGTATGTCATGCTGCAAATTATTATTGGGTAGGCGGCTCGGGCAACTGGAGCGATGTTACCCATTGGGCAACTACAAGTGGAGGCAGCACGTTTTATACAACACCGCCTACTATTAATGATGATGTGTTTTTTGATGCATCGTCATTTACCACCGGTACTACCAACAACATTTTGTTTGACCAGACACATGCTTATTGTCGCAATTTTAATTGTCCAACACCAAATGCCGATGTGGTGTTTGGTTACACGTCTTTCTTAAGTTTACCGCAGCCAAGAAATGTGCATATAACTGGCCACTTTGAATTAACATATGGAACTGTTTTTACTACAACTGTTGCCACGCCATCGCCTATGGTATTTGTTAACTGGATTTTTGAAGGTGCAAATGGATCGGGTATAAATATTGATGCTGATACTGATTTATACCGCTGTGTGTTTGAGGGCTCGACAACTTTTAATTCAATATTTAATTTTAATGGTTATTTTTTCAGTACAGAGTACATCAATTTAAAAAGGGGAATTTTGTTAATAAATTTAGTAGTGTGTGAGAACTTTTATACTTCAGGCACCGACCATGTGTCGGTACAAGGAAACACCTCTGTAATTTCTCCTACACTTAGTTGTCGAAATTTCATTGGAAACAATGGTAATATATCAGCCATGTTTAACTTAAGGGTAGAAACCGAAAACTTTGATATGAATGTACCATTTTCCAACGCTTTTACCATTCACGAAATAAAATTATCCCCTTATTTATTTGGGGCCCCTTTATCATACAGAGCGATAGATTTATCACCCAACGGCAGTACCATAATAAATATTGAAAACCTTATATTAGACCCTATTGCTGGAGGGCCAGTTTCGCAATATATAATTAAGGGTAATATTAGAATTAATGGATGGTTTTATAGCTTTCTCAATCCATCATTTGAAAAAATTCTAATTAACGAAGGAACTCTTCGGATGGCCGGAATCGCATCAGGTTTCTTCGGTTTTGAAAACGACCCGGTTATTTCATCTGTTTATGGAAAAATAATTCGTGAGTTTGGTGTGGTTTGTTTTGATAATTCTTTGTTCAATAATATTACCGGAGAAGGCAATGTTTACTTATTTCCATCGTGCACAGCTACTGGTACATCTGCTGGACTAATTCAAGGCGCGGCTACCACATGTCCTGCTCCAATTGTTATTGTTGAAGTTGGAATCGTACAGCCTACTTGTGCCATTGCCACCAATGGTTCTGCCACTATGGGATTTACGGGAGGTAATGCGCCCTATACTTTTGAATGGAGAAATTCAGCAGGTGTGTTAATTGGCACTACCGAAACTCTGAATAATGTAGCAGCAGGAAGTTATACATTCAGAGTTATCGATTCAGAAGGTATTTCCAATTTAGCCAATGTTTCTATCACACCAAGTTTGGTTAATCCCATGAGCAGCACTTCACCAGCAACCATTTTTTCGTGCCCTGCCCGACCTGTTACCATTTCAATTCAATGCGATAACATGACAGCGTTAAATGTTTTCACACCTTCAACGGGATCGTTAAACATATTTTTCCCTACACCAACGCATAGTTATGATTATACTTACACTCCGACTGTTAGCGAGCCTATAATTTTTTCTGCATCTACCGCCATATATGGTTGCGAGTACGTACTTTCAAGGAATATTTCATTAACGGCATCATGCATTGTTGCTCCACCAACACCAGCACCAGTTAGTGGCAACTCATTGCAGGCATGTGCCGGTACTACAGAAATATACTCCGTGCCACAAGGTACTCAAACCGAATATTATGTTTGGACACCGCCAGCCGGAGCAACTGTTAACGGATACGCATCGGGCAGCAGCATTTCTATAACACTGCCGCAAAATTTTACATCGGGAATATTAAAAGTAAAAGCATGTAATTATTTGGGATGCAGTGCAGAGCGTACGCGTACTATCTACAGCAAGCCGCTTTCAACAGGAACAATTTCAGGAGCAGTTACAGGAGTATGCGCATTAAGTACGCAAACCTATTCAACCACACCGGCACAAGGTGCAATCAGTTATAAATGGTTTGTGCCAGCGGGTGCGCAAATAGTATCGGGGCAAAGCACCACATCTATATTGGTTTCTTTTCCTCAAGGATTTGTTTCAGGAACGGTTTCTGTTTATGGCTCTAATAATTGCGGCAATGGTCCAACACGTAGAATAACCGTTCGGTCAGCACCTGCGAAACCCGGAAGCATTACAGGCAAAGCAAATGATTTATGCCAGAATATAAATGTTACATACAGTATTGCAAATGTTGCAGGAGCATCATCTTATAATTGGAGTGTGCCTGCGTTTGCAACTATAATTTCGGGGCAAGGAACAACCAGCATTACAGTAAACTTTCCAAAGTTTTATGCAACAGCAACCATAAGTGTGGTAGCTGTTAACAACTGTGGCAACAGCGAAGCAAGAAGCCTGATTATAAATCCGTTTATTGTTTTACTTGCCAATGCCATTAACGGACCTTCAACGGCATGTGCCAACCAATCCGGATTGTTGTTTAATACTACAGCAATTCCATCAGCAACTTATTACGATTGGACGTTACCTCCGGGCGGTGTAATTACATCGGGTATAACAACCAACAGCATAACCGCAAACTGGAGTACCGTTTTTACCAATATGAGTTTGCGTGTACAAAATTCATGTGGCGCAAGTAACCGTGTGTTTAAAACATTAGTAGAGGCGGGTTGTAGAAATGCTGTTGATGAAACAGATGATAAACCAATTGAAAGCATGGAAGTGTTTCCAAACCCGGCTACAGATTTTGTACAAATAAAAACAACCGGCAATGGAATTGTTGAATTAAGAAACTCTTTAGGGCAAGCATTAATACAAGCTGAAATAATTAATGGTATTGCCTTAATCAACTTAAAAGAAATCAAACCCGGAGTGTATTTTGTAATTGCTATTTGTAACGAACAAAAAATCACCAAAAGAATGGTGGTAACCAAATAGAAAGTACTTTTTAAAACCGCAAAACTCCTTCAGGTTTATTTGAAGGGGTTTTGTTGTTTATATATGTAGCTTTAACAGAAAATCAAACACTATTCTTTTATAAACCTTCCTATACCCATTACGCTACCCACATTAACCTCTAAAAAATAAATTCCATTTGACAAACTACTCACATCTAAATTTAAAACAGCATTGCCGTTAAGTGCTTTTTCGGTTTTTACAATTCTTCCGGTAGCGTCAGTAATATTTACAATACCATTTTCTTTTGGGGTGCTTCCTAAATTTACAACAAGGTGATCATTAGCAGGGTTCGGATAAATTTGAATGTTGTTTAATGATGATGTAGCATCATCAACCCCAACAAAACCTGTAATTGAAAAATTTTTGTCGTTTATATCAAAGAAAATATTTCCGGCACCCTCAACCCAAACACGCGCTCCGTTAATTACCTGGTTATTTGTAACCGTCCATGTATATGCACCATTGTTAGGAACATTGGAGGCAATAGTAATAGGGAAAGTTTTACCACTATCAACACTTAAATAAATATTTACATTGGGTGTGTTAATAGGCGCCACATCTGTTCCACCCACATTCCATGTTATGGTTTGTGTAGAGCCAACAGCCCAACTTATTCCGGTAACATTTGGATATGTAATGGCAAAGGGAGCAGATGTTTGAATAACGTTAACGGCATACGTAGTGTCTGTATAAGTAACCCCCGCACCACCGGGTTTATTATCTCTTGCCGTTAACCTGAAATGCAATACACGTGCATAAGAAGGTTTTCTTTCGCCTTTGGAATCAATGTTGGCAAGCACATTTGCCAGTTTAGGAAAATATCTTTTTGTAGTTAATGATGGAGCATAACTTCTGAATATTGGGGCATTACCAACTGGCGAAAGCCAGGCTCCACCCGGACCTAAATCAAACTGTTCCCAACTATAGGTTAGTGTATCGCCATCGGGGTCTGTTGCTCCGCCATCAAGCCAAAATGGAGTACTGTAAGGCACAGTATATGTTAAACCCTGATTTATTACCGGAGCGTTGTTGCCTGTAGGTGTTATTACTGCACATGAGTTTCCGTTACTTAATTGAGAATAATTTACAATTTCATCAAAGCTTTTGGTGTGAAAATATGCAATGCTGTTATTGGCAAGGTTGTCACCCGCGCATAAGCCGGCATAAGCCATAATAGTTACACCGCTGCCTGGTTCATAAGCTGCTGACCCAGCCCGGTTACCATTACAGCCTCCGGTTACTGAATTAAAAGTGTGATTGCCTCCAAACTGGTGCCCCATTTCGTGAGCTACATAATCAATATCAAACGGGTCACCAACAGGAGCACTGCTTCCTGTAACGCCTTGCGCTTTATCACTTCCGCATACGCAAGCAAGAAAAGCCACACCTCCACCACCTGTACTAAACACATGACCTATATCATAATTAGCCGAACCAATTCTTGCATTACATGTTGTTTTATTTGCACCAAGCATTTGTCCTCCGTCATTATTATCGTAGGGATCAGTAGTTGAGTTGGTAAAAATGAGTGTGTCGTTATTTGCAACTAAATTCATACGAATGGCTACTTCGCTTTCATAAACTCCGTTAATGCGGTTCATGCTAACTACCATTGCTGCCAGAGCACCTGACACTGTTCCCCCATGAAAGGCGGTATACTCACCAGTGGAAGCAAGTGCAAGACGGTAAGTTCTCAACTCAGTTCCAATACTTTTGTTAGCTGTTGATGGATTACTGAATCTTGCACGCTCAATTTCATTTCTTCTCTCCTCATTTTCCTTAACCAAATCAAAATCGCATGACATGGAAGGGGCATCCTTTACAAAATCCTTTTTATAATAAACCACACACTGAGTTAAATTATTTTTTGAATAAGGGTCAATAAAAATATGATTGCCAGGCGCAATTATCATGGCATGAAAACCAAGAGAAGTGATGCTGATACGAATTGAAAGAGAATTATCATCAACACCATAACCCGAGTAAGTTTTAATTTCAGGATAACGAAAAGCTAATTCCTCCTCCATTATTGGCGACTCAACCATGTTGAAGTTTTTTAAAGTCCCATCCGGAAATGGAATAGCTAAATTTAAGGGCACCGTTTGTGCTGAGGGTGTAAACTCTTTTGGAGCGCTGGTTAAATAATTTTTTACAGCAACAAAATCAAGTTGATAGGTTAGATATTTTAAAGGCACAACTTGTCTCACCTCACTACGCATAGCATTGCTTTCTGTTATGGGATTCCAAAAATTTTTTGATAACACAAGCACCGGCATTACAACTATGCCTAATAGGATAATAAGTTTTTTCATTTTAAACGAGAATAAGTGATTTTAGATTTAAGGCGAATATACCTCCAACAAAATATAATTCCTAATTAAATTAACGGGCGACCATAATTACAGTCAAAGAGTTAAAACGAACCAGTAACACCCTCTGCCAACTGCTTAAAATTTTTCTCCATTATGTCGTACGCATTGTTTTCGTCAGAAGTAAAAAAAGAAATGGCATAATTGCCTGCAATTTGCTTTCCATCTTTATCGTAAACGGCAAAATGCAAAAGCGCTTCGCGTTGGTAAATCTGGTTTGCAATATCAAGGCAGGTTTTATAGTTAGTTCTAAACTCTAATTGTGTTAAAAAAACAAAATAATCAGTACCAAACTGTTCATACATTTTTTTCAATACCTCCTTTTTGGAGATAACAGCATTCATAAATTTTTCGTTGGTTTTATCATTCAAATAAGTGCTGGCGGTTAATGGGTCTGAGGTTGTTTTAAGGCTGCTGCGGTTATCAATTACCGATGTAATTAATTCAGCAGGTTTCATTTTGGGTTTCTCATAACCATAACCTGTTGCATTAAAAATTTTTCCTGCTGCATCGTAATAAGCTTTTATAGAATCTTTTTGCAACAACGAAACACAAGGATACTTCTTCTGGATTTCTTGTGTAAGTTGCCATTCAATGTTGCGGTGAAACTCTTCTCTTATTCTTTGAATATCTTTTTTTGTGGCTTTGGCAATATCCTTATCAGCATCAGACAAGTAATAAGTAGGTATGTATGGGATAACCAAAACACTATGTTCAACAACGGCCATTTTTTCTTCTTTATCTATAGATAACTCCTGTTGGCAATAGCAGTTGGTGGAAAGCGCAAATGCAACAACAAACAAAACAATACGGGTCATATTTTTTATAATTAACAATCTCAAAAATAAAAGAGGATAAAGAGCAGGATTTGTATTGGAATAAAACTTATGAATCGCTTTGTGTTGAATGTTTAAAATGATTTTTCATTTATTCTCATTTTTTTCTCACCCATATTTTTTCAAATTTGCAGCAACAATCATTTTACGATGCAAAAAATAATTTCCCTCTTTATTTTTATTCTATCTACAACTTACTCATTTGCTCAACAGGCAAGCGGGCGTATTGATACCATTCTTACTGCCGACCCTGATAATAAATACCTTATTGAATGCCGCATTAGGCATATTGACGGAAAAACAAAAAGCATTGGCTACCTGCTTAACGGAAAGCGCGAAGGCATGTGGCGTAATTATACTCCTCGAGGTGTGCCCGATAGTTTCGAAGAATACAAAGCAGATGTGCGCGATGGTTTTACCGTAAACTTTGCAGACAACGGAACAGTGGAAAACGAGCAGACTTACAAAAACGGCAGCCTGCATGGATTGAGAATTTCTTACCTGTATGGCTCAACCTTAAGGACAAAAGAAAACTTCAGGAACGGAGTGCTTGATGGTGAAAAAATAACAAACTACGAAAACGGAAACCCGCAGGAAGTTTCTTTTTACAAAAACGGAAACAGAGACGGGAAAACTATTTGGTACACTTCAGACAACAAGCCCACCATAGAATACACATACAAGAACGGTTTGTTGGAAGGACCAGCCAAACTTTACACCAACGGAGTAGTTACCAGCGAAGGCAACTATAAAAACGATAACGAGGAGGGGGAATGGAAAATTTACGAGGATGGAGAATTGCTGAAAATCGTTTTATACAAAAATGGCGTTGTGGCAAAGGAAACAGCAGCTAAAAAGGAACAATAACCTTGCGTAAGGCTTTTCCACCCTTTGTTTTTTTATGTACAAGCGTTTGGCTTATTGCAGTTGCACTATTTGGCTTTTTCAGGCTTTTGTTTTTTTTCCTTTACAATGATGCTTCTGTAAGCGTAAATCCTTTTTTTAAAAGAATTCTTTTTACATCTGTAAGCTATGATTACATGGTGGCATCGTATATTATTTTAATTCCGGTGGTGCTTTACTCCATTCAGTTTCTTTTGAACAGAAATTTTAAATGGGTACACATGGTTGCAATTATTATAATGCAGCTACTGCTTATTTTTTCCGTTTTAATTTTATGTGTTGACATACCTTTCTATAGCTTTTTTAAATCGCGTTTAACCACTTCGGTGCTTATGTGGGTTGGCGATATGGAACAATCGCTTAAATTTATGGTAAGCGAAAAAAAATTCTATCCGTTTATTTCCCTTTTTATTTTAATGGTTGCTTTATTGGTAATTGTTGTAAAAAAATCCGGCAGAAGAATTATGAAGGGGAATTATTCAACAGATTTTCCGTTGCCAATAAGAGTTCTTATTGTGTTTGTAATGCTTGTGTTTACATTTTGGGGAATGCGGGGATTTAACAAAGAACGCGCTCCGGGTATTAGAGAGGCATTTTTTACAGAACATGCTTTTATAAGCCAGCTAACATTAAACCCTGTGTTTACTTTTTTCGACAGTTTTGAACTCTTTAAAATTAACTACACCGATAATGATACGGCTATAAAGAATGTACAGCAATATTTAAATATAACACAACCGCTTTTGTATTCGCCCATTGCAAGAAAAGTTGAAGGAACAGCAACCGAAACAAAAAAGAATGTGGTAGTTGTGCTTATAGAAAGCCTGAGTGCGCAAACAATGAGTATTTATGAGGGGACAAAAAACAGTACTCCATTTCTTGATTCTATTGCGCAACGAAGTTTGTTTTATAAAAATTTTTACTCTTCGGGCATACACACCTGCAATGGTGTTTACAGTACTTTGTTTGGGTTGCCTGCGCTAATGTCAACACACCCAATGAGCAATGTGCTCTCCAATAACTTAGTGTTTAACGGGCTACCCTATACGCTAAAAAAATCAGGTTATAACAATATTTTCTTTTGTACGCACGGGCCCAATTTTGATAACCTGGGTTACTTTCTTTCCAAAAACAATATTGACAGATTGTTTAATGAAAATGATTATCCCACTGATGCAAGGGAGAACGCCTGGGGTGTAAATGATGAATGGCTGCTTGATTATTCTCTCGGTAAAATGGATTCGCTTAGTAAATTGAACAAACCATTTTTTGCATCTGTACTTACCATTAGCACGCATCCACCGCAGGAAATGCCGCGCAAAACAAATTACAAACCCACCACTACCATACCTTTTGATCAGGCTTATGAGTTTACTGATTACGCTTTAAAAAAGTTTATGGCCCAGGCATCAACTTATCCGTGGTATAACAACACGCTTTTTGTTTTTGTTGCTGATCATGGCATTAACCTGCCATCACCAACAGATGCACCACTTTCTTTTAACCATGTGCCACTCCTCATTTTTAATCCTCAGGATACAAGCATTAAACCAGCCAAAGAAAGTTTTGGAATGCAAACGGATATTTTTCCTACAGTAATGTCAGCAATTGGGCAACCATACATAAACAATACTATTGGTGTTAATTTACTTACTGAAAAAAGGCCGTACGCATTTTTCTCTCAGGATAACAGGTTATGTGTAATTAATGATGAGTATTATTTGGTTATTTACAAATCGGGCAACGAGAGTTTGTTTAAGTACAAAAAAAACCTGACAGAAAATGTCGCATCACAACATACTGCATTGGTTAATGATATGAAAAAATATGCGTATAGTTTTTTGCAAACTACTCAGTGGATGATCGAGAATAAAAAAACGGAAGTGAAGTAGGTTTCTTTTTTCTATTATTGAGCAATGTCCTTTTTTTAATGTATGTTTAAAAAAATCAATTCAGCTGCTTATATATTTTTTCTTTTGCAATTACCGTTCCTTAAAGCACAAGCTGTTGAAATTTACGGACGAGTAACAGCCAAAGACGGCACTGCACTTGCTTATGCCAATGTGTTTTTAAAAGGAACCAACAAAGGAACTACTACCAATTTAGATGGTTACTACAAGCTTGATGCAGCGCCCGGCAATTATGTTGTGGCAGCAAAATATTTAGGGTATTCGCAAAAAGAAAAACCTGTTACCATTTCTGCAACTGCAACAGAAATAAATTTTGAATTGCAGCCCGAAAATTTTCAGATAAAAGAAGTAACGATTGTTGCAGGCGAAGACCCGGCTTACGCCATCGTTAAACAGGCGATTAAAAAAAGAAAGTTTTATTTAGGACAGGTTGAAGCTTTTACATGTAACGTTTACATAAAAGGCTTGCAAAAAATGAAAGCATATCCTAAAAAACTAATGGGTGTTAAAGTTGATTTTGGAGGGCAGTTGGACAGTACATCCGGCATTTTTTATTTGAGCGAGTCGGTTTCAAAACTCAGTTACGAAAAACCTAACCGCATTTCTGAAGAAATGATTTCATCGCGCATTAGCGGAAACAACAAAGCCTTTAGCTTTAACCAGGCAAGCGAAATGATGTTTAATTTTTACGAAAACATTGTGGATGCACAAGCAATATCTGCTCGCGGCTTTATTTCGCCCATTGCATCATCCGCTTTGCTTTATTACCGTTATGAATTGCTGGGTACCACCGTTGAAAATGATTTGTTGGTGCACAAAATAAAAGTTACGCCCAGGCGCAAACACGATCCTGCATTTAAAGGATTAGTTTATGTACAAGATAGCACGTGGCGTTTGCAAAGTGTAGATGTTATGCTTACAAAAGATGCAGGGATGGAATTTGTTGACACATTACGCATACGCCAAATGCACATACCCGTTAGTAATGATGTATGGCTGCCTGCATCCAATAAATTTGATTTTGATTTCAGCTTCCTTGGTTTTAAAGGCGGTGGCACTTACGTAAGCGTACAATCTGACTATAACATTACACCGGCATTTTCTAAAAAACAATTTAGTGGCGAAATTTTAAAAGTAAATGACGATGCCAACAAGCGCGATACTACTTACTGGGAAACCATACGCCCTATTCCGCTTACGCTTGACGAAACCAACGATTATGTAAAAAAGGATAGCATATCCGTGTTGAGAGAATCAAAAGCTTTTAAAGATTCGCTTGACAGCATCAGCAATAAATTTTCGGCAAGCGGGCTGTTGCTTAGCGGTTACAGTTATCGTAACCGCTATCGTAAAATGACTTACAGCGTTTCATCTTTATTAAGTTCTGTTCAATACAATACGGTGGAGGGATTGGTGCTAAACTTAAACAGCTCCATCACCAAAACTTTTGAGAAAAGAAGAAAGCTATCTATAAATCCCCGTTTACGATACGGGTTTTCAAACACACATTTTAATCCGGCAGTAATGATTAAGTACGACTACAATCCAAAAAAATTTGGAGAAGTGATATTAAAAGGAGGTAGTGTTGTTTCGCAGTTTAATACAGATAATCCCGTATCGGAATTATTCAACACATGGTACACTTTAATTGATAAGAAAAATTATCTCAAAATTTTTGAAAAACGTTTTGCTTCTGTTTACCACAGGCACGAATTAATTAACGGCATTTATACCCATGCGCAGGCAGAAACTGCCCAGCGCCTTCCGCTCAACAACACAACCAATTATTCTTTCAATAAAAATAAAAACCGCGATTTTACGCCTAACTTTCCGGCACCTGCATCGTTTGCAAACATCCGCATTCACAACTTGCTTACTGCTACTGTTGGTGCAGAGTTTCATATTAAGCAGAAATACATTACCCGCCCCGATGTTAAGTACATTACCGAAACAAAATTTCCAAAACTCTACATCAATTATACCAAGGCATTTGAAGTAAACGAAGATTATACCAGCTACGATAAATACAAAGCAGGCATTAAACAGGACATTGAACTGGGTATGTTGGGCTACGTTACTTATGAAGCAAGTTACGAGAGTTTTATTTCAAAGAAGAGTATTTCCGCTCCCGATCTTTTGCAGGCGACAGGTAATCAGTATTATTTCTCTACATTTAAATTAACGCAGTTTAATTTGCTTGATTACTACACTTACTCCTCCACAGAAAATGTTTTACAGGCTCATGCTGAGTACCACATGAGTGGGTTTTTGTTTAATAAGATTCCGCTCTTACGCAAACTTAAATTGGATGAAATAGCAGGCATACATTATTTAAAAATGCCACATCTGCCTGACTATACCGAAATAAATTTTGGTGTAGAAAAATTAGGTTTTATCCGTTTTGATTTTGTAATGGGTTTTGCCAAAAATAAAACTACCACGGGGGTAAGGGTTGGGTTTAAGTTGGGGGGTGAATAAAAGTGGGTTTGTCAGCCCACTGCAACACCATGTAACATTTCTTCATTATTTTAAAAAACCTCTATATTCGCCTCGTATTTTTATAAGGTCATTCTTAAAAAACCACATGCCATGTTTGAAAATTTAAAAAGCAAAAACAACGCTGAAAAGCCAGCCGAAACAACAGGCGGTTCTGTAAACATTATTGGTGCAGGCACTTCTATTGAAGGGGAGGTAAAATCAACCGGAGATATTCGTATAGACGGGCATATACTCGGATCTGTTATAACTAAAGCCAAGGTTGTAGTAGGCTCAACTGGCGTAGTTGAAGGAGATATTATAGGGCAAAATGCCGACATATCTGGCACCGTTAAAGGCAAAACCACCGTTAGCGAAATGTTGTTTTTAAAAGCCACTGCCCGCATGAATGGCGATATACAAACCGGCAAATTGGTGGTAGAAGTTGGTGCCAGTTTTACTGGCTCATGCAATATGGGACCTATGGTAAAAGATATTAAAAACGTTGACAAGCCTCAATCGCTTGAACAACTCAAAGAAAAAACCGCTTAACCAATATGCACAATATGCCGGCATGGGTTTTACCATGGCGGCTGTTATGTTGCTGATGATTTGGGGCGGATATAAGTTAGACGAGCACTTTGATAAAAAACCGGTTTTTACCATTACACTTACCCTGCTTTCTATACCGGTTGCATTGTATCTTTCTTTAAAAGACCTTTTAAAAAAGAAAAAATAAACTGCACTTTGAAGAGCTACTTTTTAAAACTTGCTGCTATTGCCATTGTTGCCTCCGTATTTTATTTTTTTGTTTTAAGCAATGTGGGCGGTGGCGAATTTTTTTATAAAAACTTTTGGATAGTTACGCTTATCTTTTTTGTGATCTCTTTAGTGTTTCACAATGGATTGCTAAAAAGCAATGCAAAGGGCGGCAAAGAAATGGTGCGTTATTTTATGGGCGCTACAGGTTTAAAAATACTTGCCATACTGGTAGTGGTAATAGGTTTTTTTGTGACTGATAAGCAAAATGCAACGGCATCTACCATTGCCATTATTTTTAACTACCTGGTTTTTTCTGTTTACGAAGTGGTGGAAGCGCAAAAGGTTATTTATAAAAAATAGATACCTCAAAAATCCAACCCCAAACTCAAATAAAAAATATTGTCCTGCACGGTTTTGTCGTCAATGCCCCATGCCCAATCGGTACGTATAAAATAACCAAACAACCTGCTGCGCAAACCAAAACCATAACCGCTTACCACCGGTTGTATTTGTTTGGTAATGGTAACTGTTACCGGTCCGTTGTTAACCACCTGCGTGTTTAAACTGTTGCCGGCATCAAACGGAGAGCCACCGCTCCAGGCAGTGCCCACATCGCCAAAACCAACAATTTGGAAATTGCGGATAAAATCGCTGCGTATAGGGCGGTTAATAATGTATTGAAAAACCGGGAAACGTATTTCGGAATTAATCAGCACAAAACTGTTTCCGTTGCGTATGTTCTGCATAAACCCACGCATGGGCGATGCCAGAGTCTGGAAAGCATAATTCTGTTTCTGGTCAACACTAATTTCAGTATTAAAATTATCGGTAGGCACAATAGCATTGTCTTCTGAGCCCAGGTAATAAAGCAGCTTTTGCTGACCAAATGAAGTACTTAAAGAAAAACGGTTTGCCCAAATTATCTGCCTGTGTATTTTCAAGTAATGCCTGAAATCAGCACCCACTATATACACATCTGTTTTAGGCTCATTAAACTTTTTAAATGTTTCGGCAAAAATTTTATAACGTGTTCCGTTATACAAATTCAAACCGCGGCTTATGGTATTATCAAAAATATATTCAACCTTGGCGCTTGCCCAGTAGTTGTAAAAGTTAGGGGTGATGAGTGGTTGCAAATCTGTAGAGAGAAAAACAATGCGGTCGTTCCTGAAATCGAGCGTGCCTTTAATGGCAGTTAAATCATTTAACGGCAATTTGTGTATTATTTTAATATCGTGCGTGTGCACCCTTAACACATCAAACCCTGCTGAATACAATCTGCTCTGCCGGTAAAAAACAAACTGGCGGTCTATTTTTCTTTTCAGCATTTCGTAGCTCACCAAATATTCGTTGCTGTTAAAATCTCCGGCAAACCTAAAGCCACCCATAATTTTATGGTCGTTAAACAAATCGCTCATGCCTACTTTAAACAAACCGTTTACACCGGGGTCAAAATAAACAGCACCACCTGTGTAGGTTTGGTAAGTGGAGTTAAACAAACTATTGTCTAACTGGCTTATAAAATAATCGGTAGAAAAAGCCAAATCATAATTGCGCTGCGTTGGTAAAACAAATTCTACAGAATCTGATTTTGCGTTTTCTGTAACCGGTTCTTCCTTTTCTTTGAGTTCAACTTTAACAGCGTCATCGTTCTTTTCTTTTATTTCAACTTTTACCGTTGAGTCAGGATTGGTTTCAACAGGCTTTTCTTCTTTTTTCTTTTTAGAAGGAAACTCACTCTGAAAAACATAATTGCCAATATCAATTTTGGTGGTGTCTTTGATTTCAGCGTTTTCCTGTTTTATAATAATGTCTGACGAAGAAGTTGATTTATTGGCCGAATCGGTTTGTGTTTTAATTGCCGAAGCATTTTTAAATGTTTCCTGTTTTAAAATGGTGTTGAAAGACAAATCAGCCTTGGGCAAAAACCTTAAAGAGATGTTGTATTTGCCTTTATTAAAAAACAATTCGGCATAATAATTTTTACGGTAGTTAACATCGTGTTGTAAAACACTGCGGGTGTAATTTGTTTGCGGAAGTGTAGTTGCAAAATAGCGGTAGTGCTCTGTGGTGTCAATAAAACTGATGGTGCTGTCAAGCTTAACTATGTAGCGGTTGTAAATGCCGTTGCCATCAGCAAGGTATGCATAATGCATGCTGTCAATTTGCGAAGCATATATTTCATTTGCGTTAGGGGTGTTGGTTAAGCGCTGTGTTACAATGTTTCTTTGTTCGGGGTCAATTAAAAACAAATCCAAATTGTTTTGCATAGGGTTCTTGCGGTACTCAACACCAACGGTATCATTACTCCTGTTTGACGAAAAAATAATTTGCGAAGAACCATTTACAAATTGCGGGTACAAATCGTCATATAAATCAGCCGTTACATTTTTAGCCTGACGGCTCCTTACGCCATACACATAAATATCCGACTGCCCTTTTTGCACGCCTGATAAAACAAGCTGCTGCCCGTTATCGGAATAAGCGTAACTCAATATTTTCTCAAAGTAAAGGAACTGCGTGGTTTCTGTTTTTTTATCTTCCGTAGTATATAAGCTAAACCAAACTTTTCCTTTTTTCTCATTCATGTACGACAACATTCTGCCCGAAGGATGCCATGCCAACAACGGAACCGACAAATCATTTTCCTGCTGTATGGATTTGTAACCACCTTTTGCAATGCGTGTTGACTTACCCGACTTCACATCAAAAATATGAATGCGGTACTTTCCTATATCATTTGAAACATAAGCAACCATGCTGCCATCGGGGCTTACCTTTACTTCGCGTAAAATTCTGTTGGGTTTAAGTTTAACGCTCAGTGGTTTTTCAGAAATTATTATCCTGCCGTTATCCGAATTCAAATAAAGTTTCTGGTAATAGTTGAGCCAGTTAACAGAAAGTTCTTTTAAGCTAACGCCAAGCACGTACGAAAAGCCGCTTTCAATGCTGCGGTTAATGCGCGTCATGTAAATTAAATTGCTCAGGCTTTGTTTACCATAAGTATCTGCAATGTAGCGCCACATACTATGCCCTGCAAAAACAGCATCGTTATCCATAAGCCTGTTAAACTTACTAAAGCGCCCCGATAAAATTCCATCACGCATGAGGTTATCATCTGCCGTTGTCCAGCCCCTGCCAATATAACTTGTTAATCCTTTAACATACCATTCAGGAAAATTCAGCAGGATAGATGCCTGCAAACGCTCTTTAATATTTCCGCCATACATCAACTGGTCAAACAAAACCTGCGCAACTCCTGATCTTATTTGCTGGTGCAGCAAAGCATGGTCGCCATTAAAGTAAATAAGTATTTTGTTTCCAACTATGCGTGTAATGCCGCCAATGTTGTAAGATTGTTCATCGGCAGACTCAAGCCCTATGTTGGTTTGTTTAAGGTCGCTTAGCTTATTGTAAATAATAAACTGGAAGCGGGCATTGCTGCGGTAATCAAAAATTTTTTCCACTTCATCAATGTCAGCCTGTGCATACCTGCCAATATACTCTGCCACTTCTTTTCCGCCCACATAAAAATAAGTATCAAAATTTTTAAAACGATAGTATGTCCAGTAAAAATCATTGTACTGCACGCGGTTTTTTCCAAAACTCATTTGCGCTCCCTGGTAAAACTGGGCTATAACATCCGGTGCATTTGCAAGTGAAACAAAAACTACTAAAAGAAAAGAAAAGAATTTACGCAACATATAAATTGTAAAACGCCTGGCGTGTTATTTTAATTTGGTATAAAGTTATTAAAAGGAGTTGAATTACATGTTCAACCTATAACCATTACCAAATGCTTACAAAGCAAAAGCGGCCGAACTAGTAAAGTTCAGCCGCTTAATATTTCTTTTAAAAAATTACTTCTGTTCGTTTTGTGCGCTAACCGCCTGCGGGTCCTGGTTTTCTATATGATCTTTCCTGTATTTATACCCCATTAATGCAACAGCCATTGACTTAACCGGTTTGTTTGTTGCCATTAATCGGTAGTATGAAACTTTTCCGTCAATTGGTTCTTTATCAACAAAAGCATAAGCCTTCAGTTCCTCGCTATGTCCGGTTGCGCCCACACAGCCAATCTCCGTAAAGTTAATTGCATCTGTTGAGCGCTGCACACAAAATGAATCTATATTGGCTTCAGTGGCAGTAAACCAGGTAACCATTGCATAATTATCTTTTGCCTGTGCCTGAAATGATAATAATGTAACAGGCATTTCATTTACATGTGATGTGCCTTTAATCACAATGTTATCTAAAATAACTTTTCCACTGCCCTCACCATTCATTCCCTCAGCAATAATTAAATTGTCGGATGATTTCCAGTACAAACTTTTTTCTTTGGCTCCCTGGTGGTTCCACACAGCAACACCATTTACAAAAATTTCTCCTTTACCGGTGTTTGGGTTATAAATAAAGCGGTAGTTTCTAAAATCATCATCCTGCGGCACTTCATAATTTACATTCTCGCTTATGGTTGATGTGTTTCCTTTTTCAAGATTAACACGGTATGCTATTGTTAATTTACCTTTTTTCATTCCAAAATTGAAATACTTGCCGCGGGTAAAAAAGTTTGCACTTTCTTCAATACGTTTAAAATCCAAAGACATATCAATACCATCGGTATTCAAACGTACATCAGCAGGTATAACAAGATTTATATCCGACTTATCGGTTCCGGCTGCAAGAGCAGTAGAGTTATCAACTCCATCTTCTCCAATTGTTGCAGTTGGGCTAACGCTAACTGCATCGGGTCCGGTGTTAGCTGTAAGTATGTCGGTGCCGTTAAAATCAAATGCACTTATAATTTCTCCGTTACCTACATCATAGCCTGCCATCATGTTTCTGTTGGCACTGGCCTTTGTTTCTGTAACGTTAGTTGTGTTTACAAATATGGTAAGATATGCCATCATACCTAAAATACTGGAGCCTGCTACAATAAGCACCCCTTTATGCATTACCGACATTTTTTGCCGGGTTCGTAACTGTGGACGTTTTGCCATTTTATTTTCTGATTGGTGGTTTAACTTTTATATAATTTTTTTGATACTCTTGATTTGTTTCCTGTTATCACCAGCACATACGTTCCTACGGGTAAAGGATTTTTCTGATTAAATCGCCAAGTGTTGTGCCCTGTTTCTGCCTGCACTTTTTCTCTAAACACCTCCTGCCCGTTGCTGCTTATCAAACTCATTTGCATTTCTCCTTTTACACCCACATTGTATTCTACAGTAAATGTGCTGATGAATGGGTTAGGTGCTACATTTATAATTTCAAGCGATGCCGTTGCATGCAGTTGGTTACTTATTTGTCGTATTTCAGAGTATGTATACGAGCCCGATACCGCTTTTTGTTTCACTCTGTAGTAAGAAATTCCCTCCAAAGGGTTAGTGTCGTTATAATCATAAGCCGATGAACCTGTTCCGTCCACATCATCCAGTTCACTAAATGTTAAACCATCTTCACTTCTCTCAATAGTATATACATCCCCAGCCTGTTCATTATTAAACGACCAGTCAAGTAAAACTTCTTTATTCTGAAGTGTAGCGTCAAATACATTAAATGCACTTTGCAGCGTGGTGTTTTGCTTTGCAGCAATTGTCCAGTAGTTGCCAAGCGAAACATTTTTTACTTCAACTGTTGCTGTGTTAGAAACCGCTCCGGTTCCATTTGCCTGAATACTTTTATATACTCCACCATCCCATGTCAAAATCATAAGCTGGCTGTTTTGCTTTGCAGGCTCCAAGGTGTTTTCAATTCCTAAATAAGTAAGCATTACATCAGCTTTAATACCTGTTCCTGATATATAATACCAGCGGTCAACGACATCGGTATTTGCAACATTGTTTCCATTGTATGTCAAAGAAGTTATGCCTGATGGAAAAGGTTTGTTATCTGGTGTTGTATGCCATGTGTTGAAAGAAACATCAGCATTGCCTGAAATAATTTTGGTTTGAATAGGAATTTGTTTGTTGCTGCTGTATGCAAACGGAATTACATAAACTGTTCCCGCCTGTGCGTTTTTTATTTTTACTAATGAAGAATTTTTTTCAGCTTTAATGTAACCGTTGTTTTTTGTGATGGCAGTTGCGGCATTATATTCTACGATCAGATTATGTCCGTTAAGATTCAATTCTCCCTTTTCAAGGATTAATTGTTTGCGTACTGATATATCACTATTAAGCTGCGCATAGTTTATATCAGCCACCCCCTGAAAGTTGATACGTAATACACCATACTTTTGGTTGATATTAGCAGATGTCGTTACAACCTGATTACTTGTACCATTATACTCCACCCAACTCCATTCATCTAAATTGAATGTCATTCCATTGCCTGAAGAAACAGTGGCAGTGTTTTGTGAGTTATAAAATCCGTTTGTGTTTGCAGTAATAATTTTTCCCTGGGCATCAACTTTAAATCCTGTTTGAGCAAACTGAGCATTTGAAACTATTTGCGAAGTGCGCATATTCAAACTGCCATTGCTTTTAATGGTTAGCAATTCGTTTACTGAAGTGTGCGATGCCAACTGAAAATTTCCTGCTGTAACATCAACCACGCACCCGCTCAAAATAATTTGCTTTACCTGTTCTATAACTTGCGATGCCCCTGTGCGCGCATAATTCATTACACCTTGTGCTGCATATTGTATAATTCCAAAAACTGTTGATGAACCGTTGCCTGCCTTGGTAATTTTTCCGTTGCCCGCTACATTAAATTGGGTTCCTTTTACGGTAAGGACATGTGCAGCGCTTGTTGGGTTATCATCAAAATTGAAAATTCCGTTTAGTTGCGTAAAAATTCCTTCAATAACTAGGTTAATGATATCCGCGGTTGATGATGAAACATTATTATGCAGGAAAAAAGTCCCTCCACTTTGTATAAAATTCTTTTTAAAGGTAACATCAGCTTTGCCAATGGCGCCTTTTACAGCAAGTGTTCCGCCCGAAATAATTACATCACCAGTAACGGTTGCCGTTAAATCTCCTGGCATTTTTGATAAGCAAACTGTGCCTGATGTAACATTAATTTTTCCGCCCACCTGCATGGTTGCTGCATGACTGCCGTAATTAAAGTTGGTAGTAATGCCGTTTATATTTAAATCACCGCTTATTACATTTACCTCTGTGCCCACACTTCCGCTTGAAGTAAATTCGGCAGTGGCAATTCCGCTTAATGTTAAATTTCCTTCTACAGTAAAATCCGATTTTGATTTGCTATAGTTTCCCCACAGGGTTGTTAAACCATTTACACGAAATTTATCCTGTGCATTGTTGAGGTTAATGGTAGCATGACCGTTTACTTTAATTCTGTTTGTAAGTGCGCTTTGGTTACATGCATAAAACGCCATAATAACTCCACCTGTATGCGTAAGTGTACCAAAGTTGAGCGATGCGCTTCCGGCAGTGGTGCTTGAAAGATTAAACACACCACGCAAATCACCTGCACTTTGTAAATAATTTCCGGTTACGTTTAATGCTGCATTGCCATTACCAATGTTTTGTACACCTGTGTTGTAAATTAATTCAACATTGCCGAGGTTAGTAAAATTTCCAGTTACATTCAGTGTAATATTTCCATTTCCATTATAAATTCCATTAATAGCTCCGCCTGTGTTGGTAATGTTACCGGTTATGACCTTAAATGATGACGGATGATTGCCCACATGAAAATCAAGAAACGAATTCATGTTGCTCATTACAATATTGCCAATAGTAGTGTTGGTAATAACACCGGCTGTATCCAATATTACCCAGCCATTATCAATGGTAAGTGTGCCAATAATTTTATGTGATTCAAATTGGTTACGCTGGTTCCATGCAAACAATGTGTTTCCAACCTGCGTAGTAATAGTTACGTTACCAAAATTTCCTGTTACCACCTGGCCCAACGGAACGGTTGAATAGGAATACCATTTTTTTATAACCAAAGAACTCGTTGGTAAAAAATTTTCTGATGATTGTGTAAACAGCGTAGCACCTGCAATTGTATTATCAGCCGGATTCCAAATCATAGTTCCGCTTGCGCCAATTTCAAAAATAGCTTGGGGCAATTGCTGGTAAATATTTCCTCCTGTTAAATCTGCTTTACCATGTACAATAAAACTTCCGTTAAGGGTTAATTTTTTTTGTGTACTCCAGTTTAAAAATGCCCCTTGTTGCACAGTAACTGATTTTACAGTTACATCGGCATTAATTAAAATGGTGTGACCTGCTGCAATAAATACTTCATCGGTAGTGACAGGCACACCGGCAGGGCTCCACGTAGTTGCAGCGTTCCATGCGCCTGAACCAACAGTAGTTTTTACGGCAGCCTTAACTGCAAACGTGATGGTAATACATAGCAGAAACAGTATCAGTAAAATTTTCCTTTCTATGGTTGACAGCATTATTGTACAGTGTTTATTTCTTTTACTTGTTTAACTCGTTGTCCATTAAGTCTTGCTTCGGGTGGCGCTACTAAAAGTTTGGGTTGCGCAAAATCAGCTTCAATTAATAATGCATCGGGTTGCACAAAACTTTTTGCTTTGCTCTCTTCAGTTTGCGAAAGATTGATGTAAACAAAAATTCCGGCAACCAATCCAAATATGGATGCGCTACCGGCAATAATCATTTTTGTAGTAACCTTTAGTTTTTGTTTTTGCGATTGAGAAATATGCAACCGCCTTTGTTTCTTAGCCATGTATAGACAGAACTTTACATTCCTTTATATGTGATTTTTTAGAAATGGTTACACTTGGTTTAGCTAAACAAAAAAGTCCGCTTACGGGCGGACTCTTCTGTATAAACCATTTTAAAGATATTTTAAGATTGTACAAACATTAAATCGTCCACTTCAATACTTCCGTTTTCGGCAAGTATAGCGGCACGTTCTATTACAGCTTTTAATTCACGGATGTTACCTGGCCATGCGTAGCCAAGCATAAACTTACTTGCATCCTTTGAAATAGTAATAGAGTTCATTTTGTTGTTTTTGCAAAACTCTTCCAAAAAGTTTTTTGCAATAAGCAACGAATCATCACCTCTTTCGCACAATGGCGGAAGGTGAATTAAAAAACCTTGTATGCGGTAAAACAAATCTTCTCTAAAGCGACCTTCTTTTACTTCAATAGCTAAATTTCTGTTAGTAGCAGCTACCATTCTAAAGTCAAGTTTAATGGTTTTGTTGCTGCCAATGCGCTGCACTTCTTTTTCTTGTAACACACGCAATAATTTAGCTTGTAATGAAAGCGGCATTTCACCAATCTCGTCTAAGAAAATAGTTCCTTCATGCGCCTCTTCAAATTTTCCTATGCGTCTTTCACGCGCATCGGTAAATGCGCCTTTCTCATGCCCAAACAATTCACTTTCTATCAACTCTTCAGGTATGGCACTCATATTTACCGTTACAAAATTTTTGCGCGAGCGAGGAGAATTATAGTGCAATGCTTTTGCAACCAATTCTTTTCCTGTTCCGCTTTGCCCCGTAACAAGCACCATCATATTACTCTTTTCCACTTTTTGTATCAGTTTAAGTACGCGCAACACCGCATTGCTTGTTCCTAGAATATTTGAGTATCGGTGCCTGTCTATAATCTGGTCTTTGAGCATATCATTCTCTCTGCGCAAAACCACATTCATGGTTAAATTCTTAACTGCATTTTCAATGTTTACAAACAGGTTATCATTTTTAATGATGTAATCTGTTGCTCCGTTTTTGTAGCTGTCAACAACCACTTCAAGACTGTCTTGCCCAGAAACAAGCACACACATAATTGCGGAATTGTAATCTTTTATTTTACGCATCAAGCCTAAGCCATTCATGCCCGGCAAGTGGTAATCTATGGTTACAATATCAGGATTTTGATGAATGCTGTTTAGGCAATCTTCTGCTGATTCAAAATGAAACAGTTCGTGATCCTGATTTTTTGTGAGCGCTTGTTTGATAAGAGATGCAACCATTGCATCATCTTCAACTATAAAAATTTTTGCCATTGTTTATGTGGTTGTTTATTGTATTTCTTTTGACTTACTTTTTTTCTTAAGCACTTTTTACTACTACAGTCTTTAACTCTTCTTCCAACTCTAAGAATGCGATTTGGCAAGCATCACTTATTTTAGAAATCATTTCAGGGACTTCATCCAAGTGAATTTGTTGTTTTGCATTTTGCTCCAATTTCTGCACTATCTCATACGTTTGTTTTAAACCGATATAGTTCATAGAAGGTTTCATTTTATGAGCAACCTGACGTATTTTTTCCCAATCTTTTACTTTAAGCGCATTGCTCAAATCATTTAACGAATCGGGTGTGTTTTTTAAAAACAACTGAATAAACTCAATAAAGAAAGAATTGGTGCTGTCTGACATTTGTCTTAAAAATTCCAGATTTGTCAAACGCTGTGCAGGCCTTTCAACAGTAGCAGCCGGTTTGGCTTCTTCCTCAGCCTTTGTTTGTTCAACTTCGTTTTGAAGGTTTGGAAATGCAAGCTCTACAATTTTATTTTTTACATCAATAGGGTCAAATGGTTTGGAGATGTAATCGTTCATTCCCAACTTTAAACATTTGTCTTTCTCGGTTGGTGTTGCATGTGCAGTCATTGCTAAAATTGGAATACTCTTTTTGTTTTCAGGAAAAGTACTACGGATTTTTTCTGTTGCTTCATATCCATTCATTTCTGGCATCTCTATATCCATCAGCACCACATCATATTCATTAGCCATAATTTTTTCGCATGCAATAACTCCGTTTTCGGCAATGTCATGCTCAAATCCCCAATCGTTAATGTGTTTATTTACGATTAAACGATTGATGTCGTTATCCTCCACAACCAATAGTTTAACTTTCTTTTTAAGATTGGTGTGCTTGTCAATTGTAGTGCTTGCAGCCTCTTCAACTTCCCCCGGTTCAGGATGATTGAATGGCATATTGAAAGTAAATGTGGTGCCAACATTAAGCGTGCTCTCCACACTTATTATTCCATTTTGAAGTTCAACTAATTTTTTAGCAATACTTAAGCCCAATCCTGTACCACCATATTTGCGTGTTGTGTCGGCACCAACCTGCGAAAAGGAATCAAAAATTTTTGGAAGCTTATTTTGAGGAATTCCTATACCGGTATCAATAACCTTAAAGGAAATTACTGAGCAATCATTGTTGCTGTCTACAGTTTTTAGCTGAAGTGTTACGCTCCCTTTTTCAGTAAACTTAATGGCATTACCAACAATATTGTTTATTATTTGGCTTAAACGTACAGGGTCGCCTTTAAATAAATCGGGTAGTGATTTATCGTAATCCAATAAAACAGAAATATTTTTTTCGGCAGCCCGTGCTTTAAATAATTCTAAAACTGTAGTGAGCAGTTCACGCATATTAAAGCAAATATTTTCAAAAGTCATTTTTTCTGAATCCATTTTGCTTATGTCAAGAATATCATTGATAATTACCAGAAGATTATCTGCCGATTTTTTAATGGCATTCAAATAATTGTTTTGCTCTTTGTTTAATTCTGTTCGGCTAACAATTTTTGAAAGAGAAATAATGCCATGTATGGGTGTGCGGATTTCATGGCTCATGCTTGCCAGAAAGTTTTCCTTTATCTTTTGTGTTTCTGCAGCAAGTATTACCTGATTTTTTAATTCTTTCTCATGTTCCTTGTGCCCTGTAACATCAGTCACAATTCCCATTGCTCCTGCAAAGCCACCACCTGCACGTTTAACCGGAATATAGTGGACCTCAAAGTGCCTGTTATTAAACTCGCAGTATTGCGTAAACTCTTTACCGAGCAAAGCATTTTTTAAATCCTGAAGTTTAACGGGCAGCTTGGAATAAATTTCAAAAACTGATTTACCCAGCACATCCCCTTCGGTTAATCCCAATTGATCCATTGCCATACCTTTGAATAAAGTAAACATGCCTCCTTCGTCAATGGAAAAAAGCAGGATTGGCGACTTGGCGATTACAGCATTTAATTTCTGTTCGGTCTCAATTAATGCACGTTCAATTTTAGTCGTGTTGCTTTTATTTGATTTTAGTTGCGTAGCAAAACGAATGCTCTTGCCTACTGTTTCGGCATTAATTAATGATTTGGAAATATAATCACAGGCACCTGCTTTCATTACTTCAACAGCCAACCTTTCATCACCTTGCGAGGTAATAACAATGATAGGCGCAAGTCCTCCTTTACTTTTATACTCATTGATAAACTTTAATCCATTATCACCAGGCAGGTTGTAGTCAACAAATATGCAGTCAAACTCTGCTGATAATGCTTCAGTAATGCCATCATCGTAGGAATTATGCAAAACTATTTCGGCATTAAATCCTGATAATTTAATAGCCCGTTTTATGGCTAATAAATCAACCTGGTCGTCATCAATAATAAGTGCGGTAATTTTTTGTTCCATATTTTTTATTCGGGTAATTCGCACAGTTTCCAATAATTGTTTAAGATGGAAACCGAGCTGGTGAATTTTTCAAAAGAGAGTGGTTTAAGTATATATCCTGCCACGTTTAACTTGTAAGCTTCCCACCTGTCGTTTTCATCGCTTGAAGTAGTCATAATAAAAACGTGCAGACTTTTTAGTTCTGCGTCATTTCTAATTTCTTTTAGAAATTCAATACCGTTCATTTGCGGCATGTTTATATCCAGCAGAATTATTTTGGGGATTGGATTTAATTTTTTTTCTCCGCGCAACATTTCAAGTCCTTCTACACCATTGTGAGCTATATGGAGCGGGTTTACAATATTGTTTTTTTTGAATGCGCGTTGTATGTTCATAATATCAACCTGGTCGTCTTCTACCAATAAAATGCTTACCAATTTTTCGGGTATTGCCATAGCCTGTGTTTTAATACATGCTTTTATACTCCGATAAGTTGCGCAGGTTGCTTTGCAAATGGAGTTCCAGTAAATCAAAAAAAAATGCACCTGTAAGATTCAGGTGCATTATGCATAAAATTGAAGTAAAAACTTTGCGTCTTAAAAGTTGGGTTTAAGCAGGTATTTAGAATAGAATTGATTGATATGCTCAGTCACTTCCTGAGCCGAATCAACCAATTTAAAAAATGTAAGATCTTCGGGATTTATGTTTTTTTCTTCAATCATGGTTTTGCTGATCCAATCATATAAGCCTTGCCAGTATTTTCTGCCTACAAGCACAATGGGAAACTTTCCAATTTTTCCGGTTTGTATTAAGGTTAAGGCTTCAAATAATTCATCCATTGTACCAAAACCACCGGGCAGCACTACAAATCCCTGAGCATATTTGATAAACATAACCTTACGCACAAAAAAATAATCAAATGTTATTATTTTATCGTAATCAATGTATGGATTTGAAAATTGTTCGAAAGGAAGTTTAATATTTAACCCGGCTGATTTACCACCTGCGCGTTGCGCGCCTTTGTTACCGGCTTCCATAATACCAGGGCCTCCTCCGGTAATAATTCCATAACCACACTTCGTAAGTTGGTATGCAATTTCTTCTGCACGCACGTAGTATTCGTTATCTGGTTTGGTGCGGGCAGAGCCGAAAATAGAAACACAGGGACCTATCTTGCTCATTTTTTCAAAGCCCTCCACAAACTCACTCATTATTTTAAATATCTGCCAGGTATCCTCTGATTTTATTTCCTGCCAGTCTTTTTCCGTAAACGCTTCACGGATTTTTGCTTCTTCTTGTGTCATGTAATTATTAGTCTTTAGTTCAGAGTAATTGTTGGTGAAAATTAAACGAACTGTATATTGCAAATTTGTCTTACGAAATGAAATAAAAAAAGTTTGTTAAACATAAACATACACTCCTTCAAATTAATTTGCCATCATTTTCATTTCCTTTTTCAAATATTTTCCGGTAAGACTCTGTTTGTTTTTTATCACCTCATCAGGAGTACCAGCTACTAAAATAGTTCCTCCTTTGCTTCCACCCTCAGGTCCTAAGTCAACAATGTAGTCGGCTGCTTTTATTAAATCCATATTGTGTTCAATTACAATTACTGTGTTGCCCTTATCGACTAAGCGCTGAAGTACATCCAACAAAATACGAACGTCTTCAAAATGCAATCCTGTAGTTGGTTCGTCTAAAATGTAAATGGTATTGCCTGTATCTTTTTTGGAAAGTTCGGCAGCAAGTTTAACACGTTGTGCTTCTCCACCACTTAATGTTGTTGATGCCTGACCTAATGTTATGTAACCCAACCCTACTTCATCAAGCGTTTTTATTTTTTGAAGTATAGCAGGTATGTTATCAAAAAACTGGACAGCATCACTAATGTTCATATCCAGTACATCGTTAATAGATTTACTTTTATATCGCACTTCAAGCACTTCACGGTTGTAACGCTTTCCGTTGCACGTTTCGCAATGCACATGTACATCAGGTAAAAAGTTCATTTGAATAATGCGCAAGCCGGCACCTCCGCACGTTTCGCACCGCCCGCCTTTTACGTTAAATGAGAACATGCCGGGAGCATAACCCCTGATTTTCGCTTCGGGTAGTTGCGCAAATAAATTTCTGATGTCAGTAAATACGCCAGTGTATGTTGCGGGATTACTGCGTGGTGTTCTGCCAATAGGGCTTTGGTCAATTTCAATTACCTTATCAACATGTTCAAGCCCCTTTACACTTTTATATGTGAGCGGTATTGCTACCCCGTTGTAAAAATGTTTATTGAGGATTGGATACAGTGTATCGCTTATTAATGATGATTTGCCGCTGCCTGATACACCAGTTATACAAATTAATTTACCGAGCGGAAAATCAACATCTACATTTTTTAAATTATTTCCGCTGGCACCTTTCAGTTGAATTTTTTTTCCTGTTCCTTTTCGCAGCCTGGAATTTTCTATTTTGATTTCTCCGTTTAAATATTTTGAAGTAAGCGAATTGCTGTTACGTATTGTTCCTAATTCTCCAATTGCAACCACTTCGCCTCCATTCATACCTGCCCCCGGACCTAAATCAAGAATATAATCGGCAGCTTCAATGGTTTCTCTATCGTGTTCAACAACTATTACGGTATTTCCTAAATCGCGCAGTTCACGTAATGAGTTTATCAATCGCACATTATCGCGTTGGTGTAAGCCTATACTTGGTTCATCTAAAATGTAAAGCACTCCAACTAACTGCGAGCCAATTTGTGTTGCAAGCCTTATCCGTTGCGATTCGCCACCCGACAAACTTCTGGTGCTACGATTAAGTGTTAAATAATCCAAACCAACATCCAATAAAAATTTTATGCGCTTGCTAATTTCTTTGAGCACTTCATGCGATATTGTTTTTTGCCGGGCACTTAATTTTTTTTCAACCGACAAAAACCAGTCACTTAAATCAGTCACATCCATTGCTGCAAGCTCAGCAATATTCTTATCGTGAATTTTAAACCAAAGCGATTCTTTTTTTAATCTGGCACCATTACACGATGGGCATGTTTTACTTACCATAAAACTTTGTGCCCATCTCTTTAAAGTAGTGCTGCCGTCTTCCGCCTGTGCCAAAATAAAATTGATAATGCCTTCAAATGTAAAATGCGAATGGTCAGAACCAACCGAAACCACATCATCACTTCCATATAAAATAATATTAAGTGCTTCCTGCGAAATTTCTTCAATGGGTGTATTGATACTGAAATCATATTTGCGACCGAGTAGCATCAACTGATGAAAAATCCAGGTGTCGCGCTGTTCACCAAGCGGAACAATACCACCTTTAGCAATAGTTTTTTTTGGATTGGGGATTACACTTTTAAAATCAATATCAGGTATAGTTCCCAAACCATTGCATTGCTGACATGCACCATAAGGAGAGTTAAAGGAAAAGGAATTAGGCGCAGGCTCATCATAAGAAATACCTGAAGTAGGACACATAAGGAATTGCGAAAAGTGGCGCAATCTTTTTTTCTCCTCATCAAAAAGCATCATAGTACCTTTGCCAAACTTTAATGACAAACGCAAACTATCAGCAAGGCGTGTTTTTGTGCTTTCGTTTATAACTGTTCTGTCAATAACAATTTCAATGTCGTGAATTTTATAGCGGTCGGCTTGCAGTCCTTTTTTTATTTCGGTAACTATACCATCAATACGCACTTTAATAAATCCCCATTTGCGAATTTGCTCAAACAACTCGCGGTAATGCCCCTTTCTGCCTTTTACAACAGGTGCTAAAAACAACACATCTTTGTTGTCATAATCTATAAGCATTACATCCAGCATCTGGTCTTCACTCAAACGAATCATTTTTTCGCCCGAAACATAGGAGTATGCTTCGCCAGCACGTGCAAACAGCAAACGCAAAAAATCATAAATCTCTGTTATAGTACCAACAGTAGAGCGCGGGTTTTGGTTGGTGGTTTTTTGTTCAATAGAAATCACAGGGCTCAATCCGTTTATCTTATCCACATCGGGCCTTTCCATACTGCCCAAAAACTGGCGCGCATAAGCCGAAAAACTTTCCATATACCTGCGTTGCCCTTCGGCATAAATTGTGTCAAAAGCCAAAGACGATTTTCCGCTTCCACTCAAACCGGTAATTACAACTAATTTATTACGCGGTACAATAACATCAATATTTTTAAGATTATGCTCGCGGGCTCCGTAAATTTCTATTTGCTCTAAGTCTGTCATTTAAAAAAGTGGGCGTGAAGGTAAAGAATCAAACCTTAGAACACTCTTTAATTTTAGTATTAAAATGGTAGTGATCTTTTTGTTTTATTTGTTCTTTATAGTTTAATATTTTTTACTTGTTTTATTTAACCACAATAAATGGACAAAAGTCAAAACCCCAGGACATTTTACCCGCCCACTCAAATTTTACTTGGAATAATTGCTGTTGGATTTTTAATGTACATAGGTCAGGAAATAATAATTCCACTCATTTTCGGGTTAATCATTGCCATACTGTTAAACCCACTTGTAAAAAAGTTAGATAATAAGGGTGTTAACCGCACCGTTGCCATACTGCTTGCTGTAACACTTGCGTTTTTATGCACTGCAGGCTTGGTTTACTTTATTGGATCGCAGGCAAGCATGTTTGCCGAAGCCATGCCTCAACTCAAACAAAAATTAACCACGTTGCTTAATGATGTTATACAATGGGTTTCGTTAAATTTTAATGTCAGTACCAGAAGAATAAATGAGTGGTTGTTAAAACAGCAAAACGAAGGGCTGAGCCACACTCCAGAAGTAATAGGGCAAACACTTACTACTTTAACAGGGGTATTGGTAATGATATTTCTGATCCCTATTTACATTTTTCTATTCCTTTTTTATAAGCCGCTACTACTTGAATTTATTTCTATGCAATTTTCAGAAGCCAAGCATCATACCGTTGCCGAAGTACTTGCCGAATCAAAAACCATGATTCAAAGTTATTTGGTTGGTTTACTAACGCAGGCAGGTATTGTAGCCATACTACTTTCTATTGCTCTGCTTATTTTAGGAATTGATTATGCATTACTACTTGGTGTAATTGGTGCATTATTAAATATTATTCCATATGTGGGGGTGTTTGTTGCTACTATTTTACCAATGCTGATTGCACTTGCCACCAAAGAGCCCATTTATGCTTTGTATGTTTTTATTGCTTACACCATAGTGCAGTTTATTGATAACAATTTTATTGTGCCGCGCGTTGTTGCATCAAAGGTTCAGGTAAATGCGCTTATATCTGTTATCGCAGTTTTAATTGGTGGCACATTGTGGGGTGTGCCGGGCATGTTTCTTTCACTGCCGCTTACAGCAATTATAAAAGTAATTTGCGACAGGGTTAAGCCACTTAAACCTATTGGTTTTTTGATTGGTGATACTATGCCGCCTATAGGAAAAAATTTCTTTAAAGCAAAGAAGAAGAAAGTTTAAACACCATATAGTCTTTTTTTTCAGAACTTATTTTCTCTTCCACTTTTTAATTTGTAAATCTGTGTCTAACTTTATCCCCTATTATGCACTTACTTTCTCCCTCAGTTAAACTTGGCATACTTGGTGGCGGACAACTTGGCAAAATGTTGTTGCAAAAAGCTGCCGATTTTAATATCACCTCTTTTGTTTTAGACCCTGATGAAGATGCGCCATCCAAACATCTTTGCACTAAATTTTTTCATGGCAGTTTTAATGATTACAATGCCGTAATGGCTTTTGGCAGCGAGTGCGATATTATTACCATTGAAATTGAACACGTAAATACCGATGCTCTTTTTGAGTTAGAGAAGCTTGGTAAAAAAATATTTCCTCAACCGCACATTATAAAAATGGTGCAGGATAAAGGATTGCAGAAACAATTTTATGCGCAACACCAACTGCCTACCTCTCCTTTTTATTTAATTGAAAAAGCGCAGGAGATAAGAACAGGAAAATTTCCTCTTATTCAAAAAACCCGTAAGGCTGGGTATGATGGCAAGGGCGTAAAAAAAATTAATGATGCCAATGATTTTAAAAATGCTTTTGATGAGCCCTGTGTAATTGAAGATTGTGTAGAAATTGAAAAGGAGATTTCGGTGATTGTTGCACGGAATGAAAAAGGCGAAATAAAATCATTTCCTGTTGTGGAAATGGAGTTTAATGCAGAAGCCAACTTAGTGGAGTTTTTATTTTCTCCATCTGCCTGCAGTACAATAATTACTGAAGAAGCACAACACGTTGCGGAAAAATTAATTGAGCAATTGCAGATGGTTGGCTTACTTGCCGTAGAAATGTTTATTGACAAAAACGGTAAAGTACTTATTAATGAAATTGCCCCACGCCCACACAACAGCGGGCATCATACTATTGAAGGAAATATTACTTCGCAGTATGAGCAGCACTTACGCGCAATTTTTAATTTACCACTTGGCAATACCTCCTGCATTGACTGCGCAGGCATGGTTAACCTGTTGGGCGAAAAAGATTTTATGGGCGCGGCTATTTATAAAGGTATAGAAGATGTAATGAAAATACCAGGGGCTTACATTCATCTTTATGGAAAAAAAACAACCAAGCCATTTCGCAAAATGGGACATATAACAGTTGCCGGAAAAAATGTTGAGGAGGTAAAAACCAAAGCAGAAAAGGTAAAGCGGATTATAAAAGTTGTGGCGTGATTTTTAGTCCCATTAATTATAAAAGAAGGTTACGATTGCTTAAAAAAAGGGAACACAGATTTACAGATTAAAAATAATTTAATTAAGGTTGCCTTACGCAAAATAAATTTTCACAAATTGGTGTAGATCAAAAAAGCGAAGCGTTTATTTGTTTTTTAAAATCTGTAAATCTGTGTTTAAAAATCTATTTGCTCAAAACCGGAAGTACTATGGCAGAACTATTTACACTATTGTTATAAATGTTAATGGTAGATTTTACTAAATCTTTTGAAGTGCAGGTATAGGGATTGATAAACTGCTGCGGATTTCTGTCGCACAACGGGAACCATGTGCTTTGTATTTGTACCATTATTCGATGCCCTTTTTTAAATGTATGTGCAACGTCTGGTAATTCAAAATTTACGTTTGTAATCTGATTAGGAACCATTGCCACGGGAGTTTCAAAACTGTTGCGGTAACGTGCGCGCATAATTTCGCCACGTACGAGCATTTGGTAGCCGCCTATTTGAGTGGTTACATCCTGCATTTGTTTATCGGGGTATTTGAAGTCATCAGGAAAAACATCAATTACTTTAACAACATAATCAACATCGGTGGTTGAAATGCTTGTGCTGAGCTGTGCAAGGATAGGTCCTGTCACTGTTAGATCTTCGGTAAGTATTTCTGTCTGGTAAACGAGTACATCGGGTCTGCGGGAGGCGAAGCGCTGATCATCGGTCATATATTCGCGGGTGCGGCCAAAGTGAACATCCTGCGTATAGGGTACAGGTTTCATGGGGTCGCTTATGTAGGAGTCGAAGCTGGTTGAGGTAGTGGGTTTATCAAAAGAGAGTTTACCGTTTTGATGCAGGTAAAGTTTTTTGTTTTGTGTGTTTGCCGGTGGCCATGTATCAAAGCGATGCCATTTGTTATCGCCTGAGGTAAAAATGTTTGCTTCGGCAAGGGATGATAAATCTCCTTTGCCTCTTAAATAAAATTCAAAGAAGGGGAGCTCAAAGTTTTTATAGTAGTGCTCTGACTGGTTTCCATCGAAAGAAATGTTTCCGATACGGTTGCCTTTTGAGCGTGCCCAGCCGCCATGCCACCATGGACCATCAACGATGACGTTGTATTTACCCGGGTTATTTTTTTCGATGGTGCGGTATAAGTTCCAGGCGCCCCAGCAGTCTTCGGCATCAAACAAACCGCCTACTACCATGCTTGCAGGTTTAAGGTTATTGATTGCGTTACGTGCGTTGCGGTCTTTCCAAAAACTGTTGTAATCGGGGTTGGCGGCTACATCGTTCCAGAATTTGATGGTATCACCTAAATATTTTTGTTTGATTTCGGCAAAGGTTCCATTGTTAAGGAAGAACTGGTAATTGTCGTTACTGCCAAGCGGTGGCATGTTAACCCAAATGGTAGTGGGTGTGGGGCGCGGGCGACCGAAGCCACGGTAAAAAGTAAAGGCATCATCTAAAAAGAAAACACCGTTGTGGTGAAAGTCATCGCCTATGAACCAATCGGTGACGGGTGCCTGCGGGCTTACGGCTTTGAGGGCCGGATGATTGCTTGCTGCAGCCATGGTTGCGTAAAAGCCCGGATAGGAAATGCCAAACACACCTACATGGCCATTGTTGTCAGGAATATTTTTTACAAGCCAGTCAATAGCATCGTAAGCATCGGTGCTTTCGTCAACTTCTTTTTTTGATTTTTTATTTTTTATGAAAGGGCGCACATCTTCAAAATCTCCTTCGCTCATAAACTTTCCTCTTACGTCCTGCATAACCACAATGTAATTGCGGTAGAAGTAAGCACTGTCGCCACGTGTCCACCATCGGTTGGTAAAGTTATTTGCACCATAGGGTGCGCATGAGTAGGGTGTTCGAATAATGATGATGGGATGCTTTTCGGAATTGTTTTTGGGTATGTGGATGGCGGTAAAAAGTTTTACGCCATCGCGCATGGGTATTTGTTTTTCGAGTTTGGTATAGTTGGTTACAATGTAAAGAGAATCGGGGTTGGGGGATTGGGCGATGCTGAGTGTTAGCTGTGCAGTTATAAAAAGGAGAGTGGAAATTAGTTTTAAAAGTTTGGTGTACATAGAGGTTGAGATTGTGGGACTAAATTTATTTAAAAAACCCAAGACATTGAACGCTGAAAAAAGTTTATGGTTCGAAGTTGTTTAAATTTTATTCGTACTAAATAATTACATTGTTTTTTACCCCTGACCCCTAAAGGGGAACCAGGTAATGAAACACCAGTAAAGCATCAAGTGCAGGTTCCCCTTTAGGGGTCAGGGGTAAAAATTGCTTGCAAGAGTCTCTTACTCCTTCACAAACTTTGCCCTGTAAACTTCATTGCCGCTTGTTACTTCAATAAAATAAACTCCTTTAGAGAAGTTAGCAATTGGCAATTGGCAGTTTGCAGAAGTAATTTGTTTTCTTAAAACACTTTTACCAAAAACATCAAAAACTTTTACTTGTGTTTTTCCTTTTTCTAAATTGTAGGCTGATATTCTAACCACGTCTTTTGAGGGGTTGGGATAAATTGCGAACAGACTGTTGCCCACTTCCAACTCATTAACAGAAACCGTACTACAAGAACTAGTTGCCGATAAGGAATCACAGATTTTTACTATCCAGTAATCTTCACCTCCATTGCTGTTTTCGGTTTTGTCGCCTGAGGTATTTGACTTAGAACATCCTCCTAATATATATCCCTCGTCTGAGGTTTGTTGGATGGAATAAAGCCAATCCTCATCGGTTCCTCCTATAGTATTCTGCCATTGTATGTTTCCAACTGAATCAGTTTTTACAATCCAATAATCCAAGTATCCAATGCAATTTTCAGTTTTTTCACCTGTGATGTTTGAGTTGGACCTTGCACCAAGGATATAACCACCTTCAGAAGTTTGTTGCAGAGAATAAAGTTCATCAGCACCATTACCACCTATGGTGTTTTGCCATTGTATATTTCCAAACGAGTCGGTTTTTACAACCCATAAATCCCAAAAACCATTGTTGTTTTCCGTTTTATCGCCTGAAATGTTTGAAAAGGACCATCCGCCAAGGATATATCCCCCGTCAGCGGTTTGCTAGATCGAATTAAGCCAATCAAGATTGTTCCCACCGATAGTATTTTGCCATTGAATGTTTCCTGCTGCATCAGTTTTTATCATCCAGTAATCACAACTACCAATACAGTTTTCCGTTTTATCACCTGAAATATCTGAATCAGAAAGCCCCCCAATAATAAATCCTCCATCATTTGTTTGTTGTATGCAACGAAGGTCATCATCCCCACTCCCCCCAATCGTATTCTGCCACTCAATCTCCTGCGAAAAAGAAAGGGTGTTGCACAACAAAACAATAAATAAAATGAAGGTTGCTTTTTTTCTTGTTGTAAAAGTTAGCATGAGGGTGCTTTTTGTTTTAGCGAATATAAGAGTTTACTCGCAGAGAGAAAGAGTTTTTTCGCAGAGAATTAAGAGAAGGGTTAACACACCCCTGAGTCCCCTCTCTATTTCGCGAAAGCCCGCGCACAGGGTGGAGTGGGAGTTCTTTTAATTTTTCTCTGCGTAACTCTGCGAGAATCTCTCACTCTCTGCGGTTAGCCTCAACTCTGCACTTTTTCTCCATTTTTTCCGTTTCTTTCTTTACGCTTACTTTTATCGCGTAGTCAAACTGCCATTTATTGAAGCACATTGTTTTTATTTTTTCTTTTCTCTTATTGTCAACGGTGGCAATGGCACAATCCTTTTCCAACCTCCGCAGCAAATGGATTTTGGTTACCACCGATTCTGTAACGGTTGATACATTGAGTTTAATTCCGCAAGCTGTTTCCGTAAAACACAATGGCAATTTTGTTAACGATAGTTTGTTTACCGTAAACCATGTTTCTGCAAAAGTTTTTTGGAGCAAACGTTTTTTAGCGCAATACCAAAACGATTCTGTATTTATTATTTACCGTGTGTTTCCACTGTTGTTCGACAAGCCTTACACTAAACGCAACAAAGAAGTCATTCAGCAATACTATGGCGGGCAATACAATCCTTCAACGTATAAAAGCGGTGCCGATAAAGCCGATGATTTATTTAAGCTGGAGGGGATCACCAAAAACGGAAGCATATCGCGCGGCATCAGCTTCGGCAATAACCAGGATGTGGTGGTAAACTCCAGTTTAAATTTACAGTTAGCCGGAAAAATTGCCGATGATGTGGAAATACTTGCTGCCGTTACCGACAACAACGTGCCGCTGCAACCCGAAGGCAATACGCAGCAGATACAGGATTTCGATAAAGTGTTTGTGCAGCTTTCTAAAAAGAAAAGCAAGCTCATTGCCGGTGATTTTGAGTTGAGCCGTCCGCAAAGTTATTTTATGAACTTTTTTAAGAAAGGACAGGGTGCATTGTTCGAAACAGGTTTTGCATTAAACAGAAATGCCGACAGCAACAAAGTTTGGAACATGCAAATGCGTGGCGCGGCAGCCATCAGCAAAGGAAAATTTGCGCGCAACAGCCTCAATGGCATAGAGTCCAATCAGGGTCCGTATCGTTTAACAGGTGCCGAAAATGAGTTGTTCATTATCGTTCTATCCGGCAGCGAAAAAGTTTTTATTGACGGGCAGTTGCTCACGCGCGGGCAGGACAGGGATTATATTATTGATTACAACACAGCACAAATTATTTTTACACCACGCAGGCTCATCACCAAAGATTCGCGCATTGTGGTGGAGTTCCAATATTCTGATAAAAACTACGTGCGGACGATGGTGCATTACAACAACGAAGTTTACAACGACAAACTAAAACTTAAATTTAATTTATACAGCGAGCAGGATAGCAAAAACCAACCGCTGTTCCAAGATTTGGATGATGACAAAAGAAAAGTAATTGCCAGCGTGGGCGACAGTATTCAGCAGGCATTCATTCCCGGTGGCGATAGCGTGGCATTTAACCGCTCCGAAATTTTATATGCAAAAGATACAGTAACCATTAATGGTGTACTATACAGTTTTTTTATTTACTCTACCGACAGCACCAAAGCATTTTACCGTTTAAGTTTTAGTTATGTGGGTGTGGGTAATGGCAATTACACTCCGCAAAACAGCACTGCCAATGGCAAGGTATACAGCTTTGTTGCACCGGTTAATGGTGTGCTGCAAGGTTCGTATGAGCCCGTTATACTTTTAATCACGCCCAAAAAACAACAACTGTTTACGCTCGGTGCCGATTATAATTTAGGAACATCCACAAAAATTATTTCGGAATTTGCATTGAGTAATTACGATGTAAATCTTTTTTCAAACATTGATAAAGCTAATGACAAAGGCATTGCTGTTAACACCGGCATTGTAAACGAATGGAAACTAACTGCAGTTGATACTGGGTTGAAAATAATTTCACAGTTAAATGTGGAGCATGTAAACAAAAACTTCAAGCCTGTTGAATCTTACCGCCCCATTGAGTTTGTCCGCGACTGGAATTTACCTGCAACACAAATATTGGAAGATGAAAACATTCTCTCTGCAAAAACTGGCATTGCAAAAAGCAACACCAAAAACATCAGCTACGGAATAAAGTCTTTTTTAAAAGGAGATTTTTACAAAGGATTATTGCAAAGTGTAGCAGGAAATTATGAGTACAAAAAATTTAACCTTACTTACACGGGAAGTTACCTTACTACATCGGGCAGCATCAGTAAATCAAATTATGTACGCAGCTTGGGCGATTTTTCTAAATCCTTCAAAAAAATAGTTACAGGCTACAAACAGGAAAACGAACGCAATAAAATTTACAACCCCCAAGCCGATACGCTGCTCTACAATAGTTTTGGTTATGATGCCGGAACATTTTATGTAAAGAGTAACGATAGCCTAAAAATAAATTTCAAAACAGAAGTCTCACGCAGGTATGACCACACCGTTGCGCAAAACGATTTCGCACTTTTCTCAACCGGTGATATTGCATCGGCTGATGTTTCGTTTGCGCCCATGGAAGGAAGCATTATTGAACTTGGAACAACCTACAGAAATCTTCAACTAAAAAACAACAACATCAAACCCAATGAAGAATCTTTACTAAACCGCGCCACCATCAACTTTAATTTTTTGAAAGGCGGCATTACCACTAACACGTATTACGAAGCAGGTACAGGGCAGGAGCCAAAGCAAGCCTACTCATTTATTAAAGTTGCAAAAGGTAGCGGTGTGTTTGAATGGATAGATTACAACAGCAACGGCATTGAAGAACTAAACGAATTTGAAACAGCCACATTTAACGATCGTGCCGAGTACATTAAAATTTACACACCCACCAATGAGTTCATAAAAACACAATTCAACGCGCTAAGCCAGGTGGTTGGTTTTAATCCGCATTCGTTTGTAAAACCAACTACACCGTTCAAAAAAATTATTACAAAATTTTCCAACCAGTTTGCAGCAAGGCTTGACAATAAAATGACGGATAAAAATTTAGAACAGGGATTAAATCCTTTTCAGTTAACCACCAACGACACGACTTTAATTACAACCAATTCATCATTGCGCAATACGGTTTACATCAACAGGGGTTCATCAGCTATTAGCGGGGAGTTTACTTACAACAATGTGCGCAATAAACTTTTGCTGGCAAATGGTTTTGAAACGCGCGAACAAAATTCCTATTCAGCCACTACACGAAGTACTATTAAACGTGCTTATGGCGTAACGCTTACTGCCGAAACCGGACAAAAGAAAAACGGGTCACCTTTTGTAAATCGTAATTACAATATCCTTTTTAACACATTAGAACCCCGAGTGAACATACAGCCCGGTGTTACGTTTCGCACCACTGTATTTTACAAAATGCAGTTGAAAGAAAACACTTATGAATCAGCCGGAGAAAAAACAGAAATACACAGCACAGGCGTAGAGTGCAAATACAGCAGCTACAAAAACGGAAGTGCCGAAGCTAAATTTACTTTCTCAAAAATAAATTACAATGCCAACGAAAACACACCGCTTGCATACGAAATGCTTGATGCTTTAAAAACCGGCAACAACATGTTGTGGAGCTTTACACTCAACAAAAACCTTACGCAAACCCTCCAAATAAGCCTGCTTTACGAAGGACGGAAATCGGAAAACATAAAAACTATACATACAGCAAATATGCAGGTGAGGGCGGTGTTTTAGGAGTGGTGTGTGAGCCCCCTAAACTACAGCATAACCAATTATATGTGCTACTCAACAAAACTTTATTCCCACTCAGTACTTCAAACTTTGTTTAGCTAACCCAGCCAATTACTTTTGAATGCAAATGCTACGAACCAAAGAAAAAATAGCCGATATATTTTTTGTATGCCTTATTGCAATCATTTTCGGCATTATGTATTTTATGTTTAGCAGTTTATAATTTGTTCCTCATAAAAAAAGGCTACACCATTTCTGCTGTAGCCTTCTTGTTTAATTTATTTATGAGAGCTATCCGTTAACCGGGACCTTAATTTTTGCACCAACCTTAATTGTAGCGTTTCTTGAAAGATTATTCATTTGCTTCAACTGCTCCACTGTTCCATCATATCTTCTGGCAATATTCCAAAGAGTATCACCACGTTGCACAGTATGGTATTTATAATTTGATTTACGAGCTTCTTTGCCGGGCTCGTAGGTAAGCTGCAAAGTTCCGTCTTCTGCTACTTTGCTATTTGAATCTACTTCTGTTTGGTCATCAACCTTGCTTAAGGTTTCTACATTCGATGCAAGGGCAGTACCGGTACTGTCTGTTACATTAATTTGAACAGAATCATTTTTAGCTGCAACAGCTTCCTGTACTTTTTCTTTTGGTTTAGGAACTTTTACCAGCGCATAATAACTCAGCTTTTGCCCGCGTTTTAATTTTGATGATGCAAGTTTATTCCATTTCTTAATTTCCCCTACACTGCATTTTGTTCTTTGAGCAAACTGTTTAAGAGTTTCGTTCTTTTTTACAATAGCAGTCTTTTTTACTTCCTTGTAAATAAAATCGTCCTCCTTAAAGGCATATTGAACAGGAGTCAACTCTTCAGTAGAGTATTTTTCAATGCTACTTTCGTTTGCTATGTAAACGGCAATTTTATTGGTAGGTAACATCAATTTAAAAATCTCATCGCCCCCCGGCACAACCCCTTTTTTATAAATTGGATTTAAAAAAGAAATTACTTCGCGCGGAACATCCAAGGCCTTTGATAATTGGTTAAACGTAACCCTATTTTTAACGGTAACCGTATCAACCATGTGGTACATAAACTCTGCTGTGGCAGGAGCAATGTTGTATTCCTTTGCATAATTCATAACATACGTAGCAGCAATAAAAGCAGGAACATAATTTCTTGTTTCGGCAGGAAGAAATCTGGATATAGCCCAAAAGTTTTTTACACCGCCAGCGCGTGCTATGGCTTTGTTTACGTTACCCGGACCGCAATTGTACGATGCAATAACCAGTAACCAATCGCCATAAATGGCATACATATCTTTAAAGTATTTGCATGCAGCAACTGTAGAAAGATAGGGATCGCGTCTTTCATCAACATAAGAACCTATACTTAAACCATACATTTTTCCGGTAGCATACATAAACTGCCATATTCCTGTTGCACCCATTGGCGAAACTGCAATTGGGTTAAGTGCAGATTCAACGGCAGCTAAGTGTTTAAATTCTAAAGGCAAACCCTGTTTATCTAATTCCTGCTCAAACAAAGGATAATATAGTTTTGATAAACCCATTAACCTTGATGTGAGCTGACGTTTGTTTTTTGCATATACATTAACATATTGCGCAACAGCATGGTTGTAAGTTAATGGAATTGGCGTTTGAATTTTCGCCATTTGCTTTTCAATTTCTTCCTGAGAAAAAACCGGCACACTGTTATCGGATGGTTTGTGCAAAGGATTTAATTCGTTAAATCTTATCACACTGTTTAACGTAACCATACTGTCAAGCATTGACACGATGGGGTCGTTAGTTGTAATTGCAGTTTCGATTTGCTTTTCCTGAGCAAATGCCCTGGAAGTAAAGCCTGAAGTAACGGCAATAAGCACTGTAAACAGGCTTAATTTTTTTTTAATTGTCATTACTGAATTATTTTTTTTCTTGTGGTTAAACTTGCGCTGCATTTCTTTTTACAGCAATTTAATTTTAAAGTTCCCGCGAATATAAAAAAAGAGGGTTTTAACTCTTAAAAACCTTACGTTTTACAGGAATAACTTCATAAGTGCGTCATTTAAGAGCTATTGAAAACAAATGTATTTCCATGGGTTATGATAACTGTAATACCATAATGAAACGCTTTTTCTAAAACTGCGTAACATCCCAATTGTAAAATCAGTTTTCTTTGAGGCTGCTTAAATAAAAAAAGTGTGGAGATATTTGGATACATCTGTTCAATGTTGGTAGGAATTTCGCTCGGAGTTTTGGGCAGCGGAGGTTCTATACTTACCGTGCCAATTATGGTTTATTTGTTTGGTATTAATGTTGTTGACGCTACGGGTTATAGTTTATTTGTAGTAGGTATGGCAAGTATGATAGGAGCAATAAAATATATAAACCGAAAACTTGTTACAATTAAAACAGCAATCATATTTACCATACCATCGATCGTAAGTGTTTTTTTAACGCGTAAATTTTTAATGCCGGCAATACCTAACCCGGTTTTTAGTTCCGCTCAATTTGCAGTTTCAAAAGAAAAATTCGTCCTCTTGTTTTTTGCATTGCTAATGATTGTGGTTGCAATAAATATGCTGCTACAAAAACAAGCAAAGGAAAATGATGTAGAAAAAACAAACACCAATTTTACTTTGATGCTTTTGGTAGGATTTATTTCGGGAGTGCTTACAGGGTTGGTTGGCGTGGGCGGAGGCTTTATAATTATTCCTGCACTGGTATTTTTTGCAAAAACTCCTTTAAAAACAAGCGTAGGTACTTCACTCATTGTTATTGCTGCCAATTCATTTATTGGTTTTAGTGCCGAAGTTTTAGAAAGGTCAAATGTCATTGATTGGAAGTTTCTTTTTACATTTTCTGCTTTTTCAATTGCCGGAATTTATATTGGATTTGCTGTAGCCAGTAAAATTTCTTCCACGCAATTAAAAAAAATGTTTGGCTACTTTGTACTTGTAACAGGCATTGTCATTTTTATTAAAGAGGTCTTATAATATTCGCCTGCTTTCCTCCGCATAAAAAAATTATTTTAGCCGCATGAACAAAAAAATTTTATGTATTTGTTTGATGGTTTTTATGTCTTGTTTTGTTTTTGCACAAGCATTGGTAAAAGATACTGCAATTGGTTTCCCGTTTTTTGGAATAGGCATGGCAGTGCATTTGCCCGGTGCTGATATGGCTGACCGCTTTGGCACTAACGCTGCAGTCCATAGTAATTTCAGTTATAAATTTAAAAGCGGGTTTACCTTAACTACAAATGGTGGTTTTCTGTTTGGGACTCAAATAAATGAAGGCAACATTTTAAAAAACATAAGCACATCCGATGGAGAAATAATAGGAAATGACGGGCGCATATCGCAGATACGATTATTTGAACGCGGATACTTTGCCTGTATTGATGCGGGAAAAATTTTCAGTTCTAAAAAGCCAAACCCTAACTCAGGCATATGGGTTACAATGGGTGCTGGCTTTATCCAGCATAAAATTAGGATTGAAAATATTGGCAATGCGGTTTATGGTTTAGATAAAGATTATGTTAAGGGTTACGACAGGCTTACAAATGGACTAATGCTGCACCAGTTTGTTGGTTATGTTTACTTTGGAAACAAACGCCTCATCAATTTTTTTGCAGGTGTAGAGGGCATCCAGGGGTTTACGCAAAACAGGCGTTCATATAATTTTGATACAATGATTGCCGATGATAAAAAACGTTTTGACTTATTAATTGGAATAAAAGCCGGATGGATTTTGCCACTTTACACCAAGCCTGATAAGTTTTACTACAACTAAATTGAGTACAATTATTTTGTGATGTTGTATCTGTATTTTTTTGCATTAAAAATTTATTCAACAGGTATTTGGATTGCTTCCTTTTTTAAAGTTAAAGCAAAAGAATGGATTGATGGTAGAAAAAATTTTTATAACCAAATTGCACCAGAACTAAAGTCCGGTGAAAAAAGAATTTGGTTTCACTGTTCCTCGTTTGGAGAATTTGAACAAGGCAGACCGGTATTACAAGCGCTGAAAAAAAAATTTCCTGAACATAAAATTGTTCTGACTTTTTTTTCCCCATCTGGTATTAAGCAAGGCAAAAAAGAACCTGCTGCCGATTATGTATTTTATTTGCCGTTAGATGGTGCATCTTCCTCCCAAAAGTTTATTGAAATTACAAACCCCCAAGCCGCATTTTTTGTAAAGTATGATTACTGGTTTGGTTACATGCGGCAATTGCATCAGCATAAAATCCCTTTTTATTACGTGTCTTGTATATTGCGCAGAGAGCAATATTTTTTTAAATGGTATGGCGTATGGTTTTTAAAGCAACTGAAAAACGCAACCTGTTTTTTTGTTCAGGACGAAGCATCCCAAAATCTTTTAAATCAAAATGGCATTTCGCAAACCATAATTACAGGTGACACACGTTTTGACCGCGTATTTGAATTTTCAAAAAACACACTGTCACTTGACTGGGTTGTAAATTTTAAAGCCGGAAAAAAATTAATTGTAGCTGGCAGTACCTGGGCAGAAGATGAAACAGTACTTTCTGATTTTATAAATTTCTCAAGCGATAATATCAAAATAATAATTGTGCCGCATGAGATTAGCACTGAAAAAATTGCCCTGTTGGAATCTAAACTTAAAGCTAAGTCTGTGCTTTACTCTTCCTTGAATAATTCTTCGGTTCAAGACAATAAAGTGTTGATAGTGGATGCCGTTGGCTTCCTTTCTAAAATTTATCAATATGCTGATGTGGTATATATTGGAGGAGGTTTTGGCAAAGGCATTCATAACATACTTGAAGCAGTAGTTTTTGGGAAACCGGTTTTATTTGGTCCCAACTTTAAAAAGTTTAACGAAGCAATTGAACTTAAAAAAATGGGCGGTGCATTTGAGATAACTAATAGTGAAGAGTTAACTGCCCAGTTAAATTTGCTGTTAAACAATGATCAATTGTGTGAAGAAATAAATACTATAAACCAAGATTTCGTAAAGGTGAATATTGGTGCCACTGAAAAAATTATGGCTGAAATAAGAATATAAAGCAGCCTTAGAGCTGCTTTATATTTTTTATAAAACAGAAGAGCTATCTTTAATGTTGAATGAAAAGATTTTGTTGATACACTTTGCCGTTTATTTGAAGTTGCAGCTTGCATGTTTATAGCTGTAGCTTTTAAACATGCAAACGTTGTAGTTTTTTATCTGACAAAAAGTTTGTTATTTCTACTTTAGAAAAAAATGCACCAATTCATAACCTTAATCCTTTTCCACCCCTTTTAACATCTTAAACCCTTTCCTTACCTTCACCCCCTCATTTTTTATTACACAAAAACAAGTATGAAGATTATAGTTCCAATGGCGGGTATGGGCAAGCGTATGCGCCCGCACACTCTAACTGTTCCTAAACCGTTAATTGCTGTTGCGGGCAAACCTATAGTACAGCATTTAATGGAAGATATTATTACTGTTTGCCCCGAAAAGGTTGACGAAATTGCTTTTGTAGTCGGGCGCTTTGGAAAAGAAACAGAAGATAAGCTGGTAAAAATTGCCGAATCGCTTGGCGCTAAAGGCAGCATTTATTACCAGGATGAACCGCTTGGTACTGCCCATGCCATACTGTGCGCCAAGCCTGCACTTACGGGTAAGGTTGTGGTAGCATTTGCCGACACGCTTTTTAGGACAGATGCTAACATTGATGCCAATAGCGATGGAACTATTTGGGTAAAGCAGATAGAAGACCCACGCCAGTTTGGTGTGGTAAAGGTGGATGCAAAGGGCGTGATAACAGATTTTGTAGAAAAACCGCAGGAGTTTGTAAGCGATTTAGCCATTATAGGTATTTACTATTTTAAAGATGGCGAAACGCTTAATAAAGAACTGCAATACCTTATTGACAATAACATAAAAGACAAAGGCGAATACCAGCTAACTAATGCCATGGAAAACATGAAAACCAAAGGTATGAAGTTGGTGCCGGGCAAGGTTACGGAGTGGTTAGACTGCGGCAACAAGGATGCAACGGTTTACACCAACAAGCGTATGTTGGAAATTAAGTACCCTAAAAACCAAATTGCAACCACCGTAAAAAACAACAACAGTGTAATTATTGCACCATGTTTAATTGGCGAAAATGTAGAGTTAAGTAATTCTGTAATTGGTCCCCACGTTAGCATTGGCAACAATAGTAAGGTAACATCAAGCGTTATAAGCAATTCCATTATACAACAAAGCACTGTTATAAGTAATGCGTTAATAGAAAACTCAATGGTAGGCAGTTCTGTTGTATATAAAGGCAAAGCCGATGATCTAAGTATGGGCGATTTTTCAACTCAGGCATAACAATGGTTAAACAAAATTTTAGGTTTTTATCTCTTTTACTTTTAAGCGGATTACTTTTTGTTTCGTGCAAAACACAAAAGGGCAGCGCATCTGCCAAACAAAATAACTCAGGCACCCAGGCAAAGGCAACATTAAATGAGGAGCAATACAATAACCTGATTTACAATTTTTACAATGCCAACAAAGAAAAAATGCTGGGCAATGATGCAAAGGCTATGGAGTTGTTTGTATCTTGTTTAAGAATAGACCCATCTAACGATGCTGCCATGTACGAGTTAGCATTACTTTATTCTGCTAAAAAGAAATACAACGATGCGCTTAACTATGTGCGCAATGCATCGGAACAAAATCCTAAAAACCCATGGTATAAACTTTTGCTTGCCGAGGTGTATGAACGCACAGGTAAATGGAACGAAGCCAACCTTGTTTACGAAAGTTTGGTAAAAGAATATCCGCAACGTATTGAATATTATTACGAGTGGGCGCAATCACTTTTGCTTGCAGGCAAACCTGCCGAAGCCATAAAAATTTACGATAAGTTAGAGAGTGAAATTGGTTTGGATAAAGAACTGATTGTTCAAAAAGAAAGGCTCTATCTTAAACTAAACAAGGTTGATAAAGCCGCTGCCGAATTGGAAAAGTATTTGGCAAAGAATCCTGGCGACATGGAAATTTATTCGTTGCTGTACGATGTTTACCAGGTAAATAATATGAGTGATAAAGCGCTTGAAGTAATTGAGCGCATGAAAAAAATAAATCCTAATGAGCCTCGCATCTACTTAAACCTTGCCGATTACTACCGCACCAAAGGTGATAAAGAAAAATCGTTTGAAAATTTAAAACTGGCATTCTCCAGCAAAGAATTGGAGAGCGATTTAAAAATAAAAATCATTTCATCTTACCTGCCTTTAGTGCAGCGTGACAGCACCATGCTCGAACAAAGTTTGGAGCTGAGTAGAATACTTAGCGAAACGCATCCGGTAGAAGCAAACTGCCAGGGCATTTATGGCGATTTTTTAACCATGGATAAAAAGTATAGCGAAGCCGTGGCGCAGTACAAAAAATCTATTCAACTTGATAGCAAAAACCTGAACGTATGGCAACAATTGCTCATTAACCAAAGCGAGCTAAAGTTATATGATGACATGATTGCTGATGGAAGAAAGGCAATGGAGTTGTTCCCTAATGAATCTTCACTTTATTTGCTTACAGGCATTGCACAGTCTCAAACTGATAAAACCGAAGATGCTGTTAAAACATTTTTACAGGGCAGCAAGTTGGTAGTTGACAACGATGCACAGTTGGTGCAGTTTTACTCAAACTTAGGAGACAGCCATAACAAACTAAAAAACTTTGAAGAGAGCGATAAATATTTTGATAAGGCTTTGGTGATTCAACCACGCGAAGCATTTATTTTAAACAACTACGCTTACTATCTTTCTTTACGAAAAGAGAAATTGGAAAAGGCAGAGAGCATGAGCAAACTTAGCAACGAAATTATGCCTTCGCAATCTTCTTTTTTAGATACATATGCATGGATACTTTATGTAGAAGGAAAGTACACAGATGCAAAGGTGTGGATACTTAAAGCGCTTGATGCAGGAGGAGGCACCAGCGGAACTATTGTAGAACACTATGGTGATATTCTTTTTAAGTTGAATGATGCGGATGGAGCTTTGCTTCAATGGCAAAAAGCAAAACAAATTGGCGGAGCATCAGAATTGCTTGACAAAAAAATAAACGACAGAAAGTTATATGAGTAATAAAAAACTCGTTTATGTTTTATTATTTGTGTTTATAAATAGCCTGCTGTTTTTATCATCATGCAAAACCACCCGCAAAACCGAAAAGCCTGTTGTAATAAAAGAAAGCAAGAGCAAGGAAGATAAATCTGCCGATGAGTTAATGAAACTGATTTCAGATAGCTCTTTCAATGCTGAGTGGATTAATGGTAAGGCAAGCGTAGAGGCAATGGTGGGCGATGAAAAAAACTCCTTCAACATTTCTTTACGTATGAGACGCGATAGTGTAATATGGATTTCTATTTCACCCGCACTTGGTATAGAGGTTGCCCGTGTTTTAATAACAAAGGATTCGGTTAAGGTAATTGACAGGCTCTCGAACAAATACAAACTTACCGATTATAAGTACCTCAACGACCTGCTGCGCATGAACGTTGACTTTGATATAATACAAGGCGTGCTTACAGGTAATTTATTCTCTTACAAAAGAAACAGGTTAAGTTCTGTTTATCTCGAAGACAAGTATTATATACTAAGTTCATTGGGTAAGCGTAAACTTAAACGCTCATTGGAAGAAAAAGACCCTAACAAACCTGTGGTGCAGGATATGTGGATTAGCGATAGCAACTACCGTGTAATAAAACTTTCTATTGAAGATGATAGGGTACAAAAATCGTTGGTAACAGATTATTCAAACTTTAAAACCACTAATTCGGGTATTTTTCCTTTCGACTCTTTTACAAAAATTAAAGCTGAAAAAAATGTAGAGGTAAAAATTGAATATGAGAAGTTAGAAACAGGCGAGGTGCAGGATTTTCCTTTCAAGGTGCCTAAAAATTTTAAGTTGATGGATTAATTTTGTTCAATCTTCAAATCCTTTACATTAAGTTGCAGGTTGGTGTTGCCGTTAAAATAATTTTCTTCAATGTGGTAACAAACACTAAATGTTGTTCCTTTGTTAATCGGGTTAATGTGTTCGCCAAAACCAAAAGCTATTGCATCAAACGGAGGCTTGCTGCCGTTTTGTGTAAGAGATAGTTTTAAGTGATTGTTGCCTACTACTCTTCCTTTACCATTATCCTTTACCAAAGAAGTTTTAAAAATAGGAGACATGTTTCCCGGGCCAAAAGGTGCAAACTGTTTTAGCACATTAAAAAAGTTAGGTGTTATTTCAGTAAGATTAAGCTCTGCATCAATTTCAATTTCTTTTTGCAGCATGTGCGGTTCAATGGTTGATGCAACTACCTTTTCAAACTCGGCAATAAATGGCTCCACATTTTCAGGTTTCATTGTTAAACCTGCAGCGTACATGTGTCCGCCAAACTGATCTAACAAATGACTGCACGATTCAATGGCGTTATACACATCAAAATCTTTAACTGACCTTGCCGATCCTGATACTGTTCCATTTCCATTTGTAAGAACAATAGTTGGGCGGTAAAAAAATTTGTCAATTAACCTGGACGCTACAATGCCAATAACACCTTTGTGCCAGTGCGGCTGATAAACAACTGTGCTTTTATACGTAGTATGATTGGGGTCTTGTTTAATTAAATCAACCGCCTCTATAGTTGTTTGCTCATCTTCTTCTTTTCTTCTTTTGTTTTTATCCTGTAATAAATCACTGCCGGTTTTTGCGGTAGCAGCATTGGTAGAAGTTAAAAGTTCAACAGCATGTTTGCCGTGCTGCATTCTGCCCGCTGCATTAATGCGGGGAGCTATTGTAAACACAATATCGTTAACAGTAACTTCTTTTGTGTAATTAGCTGCTTCCAATATTGCTTTAATGCCGGGGCGCTTATTTGCATTCAGTTGCCTTAAGCCAAAATAAGTAAGCGTTCTGTTTTCGCCAGTAACCGGAACAATATCTGCAGCAATGCTTATTGCCACCAAATCAAGTAAGTGCTCAATTTCAAAAAAAGAAATACCTCTGTGTCGTGCAAATGCCTGCACCAGCTTAAAACCAATACCACATCCGCTTAACTCCTTATAAGGATAGTTGCAATCTTCTCTTTTTTGGTCGAGAACGGCAACGGCAGCAGGTAAAACATTACCTGGACGGTGATGGTCGCAAATAATAAAATCTATCCCTTGCTGGTTTGCATAATCAACTTTATCTATGGCTTTAATGCCACAGTCAAGTGCAATTATCAGCGTAAATCCATTCTCTTTTGCCCAATCAATTCCGTTTTTTGAAACTCCGTATCCTTCAGTGTATCTGTCAGGAATGTAAAAACCTGTTTCGGCAAAGTAGTTTTTAAAAAAAGTGTAAACCAATGCTACGGCAGTAGTCCCATCCACATCGTAATCGCCATAAATCAAAACTTTTTCTTTTGATGTAATAGCTTTTTCAATACGGTTTATTGCTACATCCATATCCTTCATTAGGAATGGGTCGTGCAAAGAATCTAAAGTTGGCCTGAAAAAATCTTTTGCCTCATCATAGGTTCTAACGCCACGCTGCATCAGCAACTGTGCCAGTACCACGTTAATATTAAGTGCTTTGGCTAAAGCTGCAACTTCATCGGCATTAAAAGTATTTTTAGAACCCCAACGCATTATTATAAATTAAAAAAGCCCTCGTGGGCGTTACGCGCAAAGGTAATTTATAATTCCAAAGAGGAGTATTAACACCAAACCCCAAAAAATTGCCCTTGTGTTTTAATTAATCAATAACACAAGGGCAACTAAATTTGATTAAAAAAATTACCGCTTAAACTTTACAGTGTTCTTTCCAATATCCACACCATTTATTTTTTTATAAAGGTCAAGATATTTTTTATGTAAGGCTGAAGTTTGTTCTGCATCGTTAATAGTAAAAGAACTTTGGGTGAGGGTTACTTTACGGGTATTCTCATCAAACAAATTATCCTTGGCCATTTCTTTTATCATTGCTTGCGTAAAATCATTAGCACCTGATGGGGCAGCGGTGCTACCTCCGGCAATTTTAGCATCACCTTGTTCAATTAAATCAGCATACTTACCCCACTCACCTTTTAAAACAGGCTCACCGTTTTTCTCTAATGATTCTAATTGTCCGTTTACATAATTGAGTTTAAAATTTCCTTTGCTGTTACTTAAAGAAATGCTCTTCCGGTTTCCTACCTTGGTTTTAGATGTAACCTTGGCTTCGTTTGTAAGCACTTCTGTTTTTGATTTGTTTTCGTAGCCATCTACCTTTTTATAAATAGGAGGAGGTGGTGCATTCTTACTGCCGCCAGCTGCAAACAAAGCCTCTTCTTCTTTGCTTTTTGGTTCGTTTTTATTGGTGGAGGCACCCGGAATTTCTAACGGCTGCTTTTCAACTGTAATCTCAGAATTGGATGCTTGTTGTTCTGTAGTGTTTTCCGATGCAGGGTTATCCGAAGAAACTTGTGAGCCGGATGATGTATTACCTATGGTATTTTCTACTGCTGTTGGTGTAGTTGCCTGTGGTTCGGCAGTAACACTTGTTTGTGTTTGCGCTGATGGAATTGATTGCAAAGGTTTATCTTCCGACATAAACCATGCTCCTGCGCCAATGGCTATTGCTGCTATAATGGAAACCACTATCCAGGTTGAGGAGCCGCTTCTCCCTGCTGCCTTGCCTGCTTCGTTCGCATTGTTTGCCTGCGAAAAAACATCACTTTTAAAGCGTGCGGCTACTTCGTCAAACCCAACCACGGGTTCGGCTTTGCGTGCCTGCTCAAAAAGGGTGTTTAATTTTTTATTCTCTTCCATTTACTGATTTATTGCCGTTAGTTAATTACTGTCAATTATACATTTTGTTTTTCCATGATTTCAATCAATCTTTCACGAGCTCTTGCAATTCTTGATTTTACTGCCGATAATGAATCGCCTTGTATCTGCTGTATCTCATTTAATGATAGCCCGTTTATTTCAAACATCACCAATGCCTCTCTTGCTTTTTCGGGTAATTCATTAATGGCTTTGTAAAGTTCTTTAAGTTCTGTTCTGCTCTCGGTGTTTGAAGCATGATCTACCAAATCATCAGGCACCTCAGCAACAATCTTACGTTTTGATGCGTTTTTGTAAACAATTCTTGTTGCAATGGTGAACATATAGCTCAATAATGCCTCTTTGTTCCTAAGTTTTTCAAAATTCTCATACGTCTTTAAAAGCGTTTCGCTAATCACATCCTTAACATCTTCTTTATTCCAAACCATACTCTGGACAAAGCGGGTTAAGTTATCATGCAATGGCTGATAAGCTTTTAAAAACTCCTCATGGATATTTTTCTGTTCCTGTACGGGTAACATATATTCTTTTCTGGCTGTTGGGTATGAGCGTGTTTTGACTAAAAAGTTGCAGGGCTGTAAAACTATTTATCAGATATATCTTATATAAAATTTATGATTTAATATACTTTCGCCACGAATGTAAAAATATATGGCTACAATTAGTCAAAGCGAGTTTAGCTTTACCGGACAAACCTCCTTTTACAGAGGTAAAGTACGCGATGTTTATACCATTGGAAACAAGGCACTTGTAATGGTGGTTAGCGACAGGGTTTCTGCATTTGATGTGGTACTGCCCCGTGCCATTCCATACAAAGGCGAAGTGCTTAACCGCATTGCCGCTTACTTTTTAGATGCCACAAAAGATATTGTGCCCAATTGGGTTTTGGGCGTGCCCGATCCGCAGGTAACCATTGGCTTACCTTGCAAACCCATAAAAGTTGAAATGGTCATACGCGGTTTTTTAAGCGGACATGCCTGGCGCATTTATAAAAGTGGCGAGAGATATTTGTGCGGAGTAAAAATGCCTGATGGCTTAAAAGAAAGCGATCCGTTTCCCGAGCCAATTATTACCCCCACAACCAAAGCCGATGCTGGGCACGATGCTGATATCAGCCGCGATGAAATAGTTTCTAAAGAAATTGTTAGTAAAGATATTTACGAGCAAATAGAATTTTATACCCGGGCGCTTTTTAAAAAAGGCTCGGAGATGGCAGCGCAGCGCGGTTTAATTTTAGTAGATACAAAATATGAATTTGGAATTGCTGATGGCAAGGTTTATCTGATTGACGAAATACATACACCCGATTCTTCAAGATATTTTTATGCCGAAGGCTACGCAGAAAGGCAACAAAAAGGCGAAGCACAGAAGCAGTTATCAAAAGAGTTTTTAAGGCAATGGCTTATTGAAAATCATTTTCAGGGACTGGATGGGCAAGCTGTTCCTGAAATGACAGATGCTATTGTAGAAATGGTAAGCAACCGTTACATCGAACTTTTTGAAAAAATTACAGGCACATCATTCAACCGGCACGGCAATCAAAATATTGAAGAGCGCGTACTTAAAAATGTAGAGGCGTTTTTAAAAAAGCTTTAGATAAAACACTTTTTTCCTAAAATCTTACAATTGTAAGATGCTGTAATACCAACCTTAAGACTTTGGCAATTGAGTACGCTGTTTGCACAATTAAATGCAAACAACAATACCATGCTCAATCCACACAATAAAATTTTTCTTGCCCTAACATTACTTATCACTTCATCTTTATTTGTAAGTGCGCAGGAAAACAACTACGGCAATAAAATAATCAGCCTTGGTTTATCAGGCACTGAGTCGTACTCAGGCAAAACAACCTTTATTGCAACAGATGCTGCAACAAACCAAAGTTACGAGCTTAACTCCGTACCAAATAATTTAGGAAGTATATACGGTAAGTTTATAACGTGTAACAAAATCAACAATAATATTTACATGTTTGATGTGGGTGATGGAGTAAACACCCAAATTTCTGTTTGGGAGTTACAGGATAAAACCATGCGCCAACAAAATAAATTTATAGTAAAAAACAAAATCATCAATCAATGTGATTTTAACAGCAAAGGCATACTGTATTCAATAGAAGATTTTAATCCCGCAAAAAAAGAAGCACAGATTGTTTCTTACAACTTGCTTAACAACGCAGCCTTGGTTTTAAATGAAAAGAAAATAGTTTTTGATGATAAGCAAGAATTAAAAAGTATTGATGATGGCGATGTAACAATTACTTCAGATAACACAATGTATGCTTTGTTCTCCGGCAAAAATTCTGTTTTGTATGAGGTAAAAAACTTTAATCAACCCAACTCGCTGTCAGAAGCAATTTATATAAATCAATTTCCTCAATATTGTTACTCCATTTACAGTGCCGATGGTAGTATTGTTGCTACAGGCAACACCTTGCAGTTAAAAAACTACTACTACACGTACCATCCGTCCGAAAAAACTTTTACAAAATGCATAGATGCTCTCAGCGAGCATTTGTTTTTTGAATCAGCTTATTTATATGCAGAGGAAAAAAATAACGGTGCGCCCATAGCTGATTTGCGGATAATACAAAACAATGAGCAAGCGCAATTGCAAACAAACAAAGGGCTTTTCATTAATTCTAAAATTGAAATATTAAACACACAGGGTCAAATTGTACTTACATCACAAGAAAATGATCAAAGCAGTTTTTCAACAAGAACCCTTAGCAATGGATTTTATTTTGCAAAGTGTATTGATGACCGTGGCATTTTGCATACCGAACCATTTTGCATAAACCGGTAATACCGTAAGGGGCTATTTTTAACTGACAGTTGTGAGTTTGTAATCCCCAATTCACTATTCCCCATTCAGCATTCATCATTCCCCATTTTTTGCATTGTATAAATAATACTGCCGTATTTCATTTCCATACGTTCATGCTTACCAAGGTTAACAGCGTTCTTTAAATGGACATGGCACCATACAGCAGGGCTAAGGCCAAAAACCGGTTCTCAGCCTCTTCCGTACGGTTCTCAGTCTCTTCCGTATGGTTCTCAGCCTCTTCCGTATGGCTGCCGGCTTTGCGCGTATGGTTTGTGATATGTTACGTTTAGTAAATAGTTGCTATCATCAGGTGCCATGCATTGCCGGTTTGGTTTCAACCATAGTGCATGAAGTAAGTATTTCCACCTTACAGTTATACCGTACAAAAGCAAAAAAAAGAAAGGCACAATCCGAGTCCCAAGTCAGCGGTCTCCACTCATCCTCCTCTGAAGCAAAGCCTTGTGCGCTGTGACGAGGATGTAAAGCTTCCGAAAGATAAAATTATTTTTGCTATTGAAGTTTAAAAAACATGTCGGGCGGCAGATATTTTATCAAAGATTAAAACCCAGGTAGAGCAAGGGATTGTTTTTTATGAAAAGGATTATCTTTATAGCTCAGCAAAAGACTATAGTGAAGAAAAAAGATTGTTTAAAATTTCGATGTTAAAGGATGTGCAGGCATCCTCGTCTCAACACACTTGCAACGCGTCAGACGAGGACGAGAGGGAGATGGCAGTGTAAGCACGCATACATCTCATTTACAAAGCAAAACATAAACCTAAGTCTTGTCATTTACTTCTGCTTATGCAGTTATTAAAAACTTTAGGCTCTGGTGGCAATACAAAATCTGCTGCTGTTTCCGCAGCACCTTAGCTATAGGCTGTTGCATGTAGCTAATATTAACTATTCTACTGTAAAAAAAGTGTATCATTTATTACCTGATGCTTTTAATTAGAATCCTGTTTAATATCATTGTTGCTTAACTAAATTAAACAATAGATATACATGAGAAATTTTATGCTGGCAGTTTGCTTTTGCATGGCTGCGGTTCAGTTTGCATTTGCACAAACAGAACAAACACGAAAAGCTTTTACACCCATCACGCAAGGTGAAATAAAAGCTACCGGAGAAAGATTTACCGTACCCGTTACTTGCAAATTTTTAAAACTCAATTTAAGTGAAGTAACTTCCATGTTGCTTGCAGCGCCCAAAGAAGTTCTTTCTTCATCCAGGCAAACAGGTGGCTTATTATTTGAAATGCCAATGGCTGACGGCAGTTATGAAACATTCCGTGTTTTTGAATACGATTTATTACATCCCGCTTTGTCCGCTAAATTTCCTAACATAAAAACCTACACGGGGCAGGGAGTTACAGACCCATCTGCTACCATTAAATTAGATTTAACCGAGCAAGGGTTTCATGCAATGGTGCGCTCACCAAAGGGCAGCGTGTTTATTGACCCCTATAACAAAAACACTACCGAAGAATACATCTGCTACTACAAGCACGATTTACAACGATCACAATCTTTTAATTGCGATCAGGTTTCAACATCAGAAGAAATGGAGCGCGAATTAAAAAACAACATTGGCTTACGAACCAACGGCACCCAACTGCGCACATACGATTTGGCATTGGCATGTACCGGTGAGTATGCTGCATTTTTTGGCGGAACTGTAGCTGGTGCTCAAGGTGGTATGACCACCACCATGAACCGCGTAAATGGAATTTATGAGGATGAGCTCTCAATAAGAATGCAATTTGTTGCAAACAACAACCTGATTATTTATACCAACTCATCTACTGACCCATATACCAATGGAAACGGAAGTACTATGCTCGGTCAAAACCAAACTACCTGCGATAACATTATTGGTTCGGCAAACTATGATATAGGACATGTGGTTAGCACCGGTGGAGGTGGAGTAGCTGGTTTAGGGGTGGTTTGCTCGGGTGGTAATAAAGCAAGAGGTGTTACAGGAAGTGGTTCTCCTACAGGTGATGCCTTTGATGTTGATTATGTTGCTCATGAAATGGGGCACCAGTTTGGTGGCTCGCATACCTTTAACAGTGCAACGGGCAGTTGCAGCGGTAACAGAACAGCATCGGCAGCTTTTGAACCCGGCAGTGGAATAACAATTCAGGCGTATGCCGGAATTTGTGGAAGTGATAACCTTGCATCAAACAGTATTGCCTATTTCCATGGGTACAGTTTAGATCAAATGATACAATTCTCAACTGTAAACGGAGGAAACTCTTGCCCAACAACAACTGCTAATGGCAATACAGCACCTGTTGTTACCAATATGGCTTATAATTGTTCTATTCCCATTTCTACTCCGTTTGTTTTAACGGGCGCAGCCACAGATGCTAATGGTGACCCTTTAACTTATTCATGGGAAGAAAGAGATTTAGGAAATGCCGGTGCATGGAATGTGCAGTCAACAGCAGCACCACAGTTCAGGACATTTACACCAACTACCGATCCATCAAGAACATTTCCAAAATTATCAGACATTATTAACAATACAACCACAATAGGTGAGTTGTTGCCCAATCAGGCTCGTACATTGCGTTTCAGGTTAACAGCAAGAGATAACCGGAATGGTGGCGGAGGCATTATGCATCCAGACACCAATGTAACCATTGTAGTAGTAAATAGTGGTGGTGCGTTTGCTGTTACATCACCAAATACAGCAGTAAGCTGGGCAGGTGGTTCGTCACAAACTGTAACATGGAATGTTAGCGGAACTACTGCCAACGGCATCAATACAGCTAACGTAAAAATATCTTTAAGTACTGATGGAGGAAATACCTTCCCTACCGTATTGCTTGCTTCCACAGCCAATGATGGAACTGAAAGTGTTACGCTGCCAAATATTTCAACAACAACTGCAAGAATAAAAGTGGAGGCAGTAGGAAATATTTTCTTTGACATGAGTAATACCAACTTTACGATCACGCTTTCGGCAGGGTTAACAACTATTACAACAGGGCTTGTTCCACTTGTAAGTTTTTGTGCAGGCGTAACACTAAATGTTCCATTCACCATTAATGCAGCAGCCAATGCCGGAAATATTTTTACTGCACAGTTATCTGATTCTTTAGGCTCTTTCGCAAGTCCTGTTAATATCGGCACATTAGCATCTACCACTGCCGGAACTATTTCTTGTATTGCTCCAACCAATACTCTTTATGGTAGTGGTTACAGGATTCGCGTGGTAAGTTCGAATCCTGCCGTAACCGGAAGTGTTAATTCTGCCAGCCTTGGCATATCACCTCCGGTTGGGCCGGGCAGCACCATAACTACATTCTCTACTACCTTCTGCGGAGGGTTACCCATTACATTCAACTGTGGACCAATTAGCAACGCAACCACATATAACTGGAGTGTACCTGTTGGTGCAACCATTACATCCGGTCAGGGAACGCAAACAGTTGTGGTTGCATTTCCAGCAGGCGGGCTAACAGGTAGCATGGCAGTGTTTGGAAGTAATGCATTTTGTTCAAACACTAATTTTTCGGTACTAAGTGTTACCGCTAATCCTGTTCCTATTCAGTTTAATGTTACAGGTGGGGGTGCTTATTGTGCAGGCGGAACAGGCGTTGCTGTTGGGGTTAGCGGATCACAAACAGGTGTAGGATATCAATTAATAAGAAATGGATCAAGCGCTGGTTTGCCTTTAATAAATGGTACCGGCTCCGCAATTTCTTTTGGTTTACAAACTGTGGCGGGAAATTATACTGTGGTTGCAACATACCCAACAACCTGTAATGTAACCATGGTTGGTTCAGCAACTGTAACTGTTAACCCTAATCCAACACCTACAATTTCGGGTAGTTCATCATTTTGCTCAGGTAGTTCTATAGTTTTAGATGCAGGTGCAGGTTACTCATCTTATAGTTGGATGCCTGGCGGAAATACACAGACCATTACTGTTACTGTTGGAAGTGTTTATCAAGTTACAGTTACTAATGTGAACGGATGTTCGGGAACCAGTGCTCTCAAAACTGTTACTGAAAATCCATTGCCAATAGTAACAGCAAATAATGTTAGTGGATGTGAAGGAAATTCCATTGCATTATCAGGAACACCAGCCGGTGGAACATGGAGTGTTGCAAACCCATACACAGGTTCTTCAACAACATACACACATACATATACTGATGGTAATGGTTGTACAAATACAAGCGCTCCTGCTAATATTACAGTAAATCCGTTGCCTCTAGTAACTACAACACCAAGCGGAACCGTTACAACCTGTAATTCATCACAGGTATTATCTGCATCAACCGGTGCAGGATACAACTATCAATGGAGATTAAACGGCAGCAATATCAGCAACGCAACAAATTCAACATACAATGCAACAGCAACAGGAAACTATGCTGTGGTTGTTACTGCCAATGGTTGTTCAGCTACATCATCGGTTATTGTCTTAACTCTTGGAACCGGTACACCTGTAATAACTGCTGCTGCTAACCCAATTTGTGCGGGTAGCAATACAACACTTACTGCACAAGCGGGAGCATCGGCATATCAATGGTACCGAAACGGGGTTTTGCAAAGTGGAGCAAATCAGCAAACTTTTATCGTGTCATCAAATGGAACCTATTATTGCAATGTAACCGGCTCATGCAGCGGGGCATCAAACTCAATTAACTTAGTTGTTACAAATAACCCGGCCGCCAGCATTTCTTACACCAGCCCGTTAAGTTTTTGTAATGGAGGTTCGGTAGTTTTAACATCAAATACATTTGCCGGAGTAGTGTTTCAATGGCAGAAAAATTCTGTTGATATAGCCGGAGCTACTAACCAAAGTTACACAGCTAACAGTACTGGAGCATATCGTGTTAAGCAAACTGCCAACGGATGTTTTAAATATGCAAGTGCAGTTAGTGTAAGCGCAGCAGCTACATCTGTCAGTGCTACCATTTCAGCAAATGGTCCTGTAACTTTTTGCAGTGGAGGGAGTGTAGTTTTGGCAGTTAATAACGCTGTGTCAGGTTATAGTTACCAATGGAAGAACAATGGGGTTAATATTAATGGAGCCACTCTTATGTCTTTTATTGCTAACGCATCAGGAAACTATACGTGTATGATTACAGCCTCTTGCGGCATAGCTACTTCTAATTCAATAACTGTTTCAACAGGAACAATTACTGCTATTATATCTCCGGCTGGCTCAATTAATATTTGTTCAGGAGCAAATGCTTTACTAACTGCTAATAACGGTACGGGTTACACATATCAGTGGAAACTTAACGGAAGTGATATTGCAGGGGCAACAAATCAGAACTATTCTGCTTTTGTTGCTGGAAATTATACGGTATTAATTAATTCTCCGTGCGGATCAAATACTTCTGTTGCAACTACAGTAAATATAACATCGTTAGCAGCCAGTGTTAGCCCTTCGGGAACTACTACTATTTGTGCCGGATCCGCCACCACCTTTTCTGCTAACACCGGTTTCAATTACAGTTACCAATGGTATAGAAATGGTGTTGCTTTAGCCGGTGCAAGTAACTCAACTTATGCTACATCAAGTAATGGTAGTTATTATGTTATTATTACACAGGGAGGAGCCTGCTCTGTAACTTCAAACACGGTAGTGTTAAGTGTTACCAATAATCCAAATGCTACAATAACTGCCGGTGGTCCTACAACCTTTTGTGCTGGACAAAACGTAGTATTTACTGCCAACACATTTGCCGGAGTGGCTTACCAATGGAAGAAAAACGGAATAGACATTGCCGGTGCAACCAATCAATCCTATACCGCAACTACTGCAGGTAGCTATCGTGTAAAACAAACAGCCAATGGATGTACTAAATCATCAAGTGCAATTAGTGTTATTGTTAATTGCCGATTAGCCGGAGCCATAGTTGCTGAATCAAACAACATTACAGATGCACTTAAATTGTCTCCTAACCCATTTAGCTCAACAACAACAGTTACTATTGCTACCGATGTTGATTTGAATGGTGCATATGCAGAAATTTATAATGTGATAGGAAGGAAGGTAAAATCAATTCCAGTAACTGAAGCAAGTTTCTTGCTAAGTAAGGATAATTTACCGGCTGGGGTTTACACAATTAAATTAGTTTGTAAAGAGCATCAATTGACTAAACGATTTGTGATCCAATAAACCTTTTAAATTACTAAAGCAAAAGCCATTCGTTGTTTTCGAATGGCTTTTTGCTTTTTTGTAATACAAAAATTCTTTTAATGAATTACTAAAGGTATTTGTTTTACCTCATTAATAGTTTGTATGGTAACAAAATAAGTTCCTTTGGCAAGGTCATTATCGATTTGAACAATTTGTCCAGCAGGGCTGACAACAGTTGTTTTATATACAACCTGTCCTATAGTATTGCTAATACTTACATCGGCTGCTCCTTTAACGGTTTTTGTAAATTGAATATTAAACAATCCATTAGAAGGATTAGGAAACACCGTCACTACATCATCATCCACATTCAAATCATTAATACCCACTACTACAAAAGGATCAGAGAAAGAAACACAACCAGAACTTTGATCGGTAACGGCTACAGTATAAGAGCCCGGCTGTGCGGCATTGTAGCTTTGGTTTGTAGCACCCGGTATTGGCACACCATTTAAGTACCACTGATAATTGGGCGCTGCACTTGATGTTAATGTAGAGCCCGCTGCTGAAATAGTAGGCTGTGGTAATGTACCATTGAATATA
>Ga0209605_1000083_pt1 | contig 129317 bp, 89 predicted proteins | sample AD_UKC035_MetaG_FD_184408 | JGI IMG/M metagenome (GOLD analysis project Ga0209605, IMG submission 184408) | Active sludge microbial communities of municipal wastewater-treating anaerobic digesters from USA - AD_UKC035_MetaG (SPAdes) (version 2) | ecosystem: Engineered > Bioreactor > Anaerobic >...
GAGGGGTTGGGCAGCGCGTGCGGGGTTGATGGCCTCAGGATAACCTGAATTGGAGCGACTCGTTCGACAGGGCGAGGAGGGAACGCGCACGCGCTCCCCCTACAGGTTCCTGGCGCAGCAAATCGAGGAACTCGACGGGCAAATCCAGAACCCAGCGGTCCCTTGCTGCCCCCGGAGATGAAAACTAAGACTCGGTTCTGTTTCATTGGGGTTGCTGTCTTGGTTCTCCTGGCCGTTTGGTGGATTCGGAGCCGGGTATCCGGGCTGGACCGTCCGGCGGCGCCTGTTCCAAGACCCGGCACTGCCGCTGTTGGCTCCGCCGGGCAGTCTTCCACTCCTTCCGGCACCGCCGAAATGTAAGCCGACCCCGCCGCTCCACCGAACCGCCGCGCGCGTCGCGTCAGTGCGCGACGGACTCCGTGCTTGACGCACGGGGCGGGTTCGGGGTGACTGGATCGTGCGCGGGGCCGCGTGGGCAGGAAGTGCTGCGGCAGTGGCCTTGTCATTCTCGAGACAACATGCAGACCAAGACTGAAGTCTTCCGCCGACTCAAGGCCGGCGGTGTCGTTGCGGTGATTCGGGCGGACCAGCCCGGGGACCTGATCGAGGTGGCGCGGGCTCTTCGCGAAGGGGGGGTCGAGTTCGTCGAGATCACGCTGACGGTGCCCCAGGCGTTGCGGGTGATCCAGGAGGCGGTCGCTGCTCTGGGCGACGACGTCGTCATCGGCGCGGGGACGGTGCTGGACGCGGAGACTGCGCGGGCGGCGATTCTGGCCGGAGCGGGTTACGTTGTGTCGCCGGTGCTGCGGCCGGAGGTGGTCGTGATGTCGCGCCGGTACGATATCCTGTGCATGCCGGGGGCGATGACGCCCACCGAGGTGCTCGGGGCGTGGGAGGCGGGGGCGGACGTGGTCAAGGTGTTCCCCGCCGGGGTGGGGGGGCCGCAGTTCTTCAAGGACCTCAAAGGACCGTTTCCCCATATCGAACTGATGCCGACAGGCTCGGTGAACCGCGAGACGGCGCCGCAGTACATCCGGGCGGGGGCGTGTGCGATCGGGGTGGGAGGCGAGCTGGTGGGCAGGCCGCTGATTGCGGCCCGTGCGTTCGACCAGATCACCCGCAACGCTCGCGAGTACATCGAGTTGGTCCGCCAGGCGCGCGGGTTGGGGTCGTAGCCTGCGTTTCCCGGGGGCTGCGGTTCATCGTGGATGCAGGCCCATGCTTCGGCACCTTCATTTTGTCCGTCGCGGCAACCGTCAGTACTACTGGATTGGCTGCGGGACCTTCAGCGAGTGGTTTGAGCGACAGGACGTTGACACCCGTGACGCCTCCGCCGTCGCAAACGTCATTCGGGTCCAATAATCGTCAACGGTTGGGTCGCCAGACGGAGCTGGACTGTCGATTGTGAGCACTGAGCCCCCGAGGCACGGTCAAGAAAAGCATTGCGGCGGGGGCGGTCCCGGTGTTTTCTCACGTTGCACGCCGCCAGGAGACCGGGTCCGTGGCGCCCGGTGGTGATCGGCGCTCGCGCAGGAGCGAAGACTTATGGGTGTTGGCCTCATTGACATCGTGGTGTTTGTCGTATTTGTGGGGACGGTGATTGCCCTTGGGCTCTGGAAGAGCACGGGCGAACAGACCCGCAGCGAGCACGGGGCGCAGGATTACTTCCTCGCGGGGCGGGGTCTGACGTGGTGGTTGATCGGGTTTTCGCTGATCGCGGCGAACATCTCGACGGAGCAGTTTGTCGGGATGAGCGGCCAGGCGGCGGACTGGCTGGGGATGGCGATTGCCAGCTACGAGTGGATGGCGGCGATCACGCTGGTGGTGGTTGCCTTCATTTTCCTGCCGTCGTTTCTGAAAAGCGGCATTTACACGATCCCCGAGTTTCTCGAGTACCGGTACAACACCTTTGCGCGGACGGTCATGGCGGTGAGCACGATGATCATCCTGGTGGGGGTACCGACGGCGTCGGTGATTTACTCGGGGGCGAAGGTCATCTGCGTCTATTTTCAGGGCCAGAGCCTGCTGGGTTTCGACTTGGGGAACATCACGGTGGGCTGTTGGATCATCGGGGTGAGTGCGACGGTGTACGTATTTGCGGGCGGATTGAAGGCGTGTGCCTGGGCGGATCTGATCCAGGGGTCGGCGTTGGTTTTGGGCGGGTTGATCGTCTGGTATCTGGCGATGAAAGCCCTGGGGTCGGCGGATCCGGCGGCTCTGGCGGCGACGGCATGCAATCCCGCGCTGGACCCGGGCGCGCTGGCGGACTCCGGCGCTTGGAGCCGGTGGTTCAGCCTGAACTCCGGGGCGCTGCCCGAAGGGAAGCTGCACATGGTCCGGCCGTTGACCGACCCGTCGATTCCCTGGAGCGCGCTGGTGGTGGGCTTGTGGATTCCGAACTTTTTCTACTGGGGATTGAACCAGTACATCACGCAGCGGACGCTGGGCTCGAAGTCGCTGGCTGAGGGTCAGAAGGGGATTGTGTTTGCGGCGTTTCTGAAGCTCCTGATTCCGTTCGTGGTGGTGATTCCCGGGATTCTGGCTTTCAACCTGTTCCACAAGGATCTGGCGGGCCAGGCGGACCTGAAGAACCGGGATGTCGAGGCGGCGTACACGGCGAAGAAGGCGATCGTGTACCAGTTCACGGCGGGATATGCCAAGCTGCATCCGGAGACGGCGGAAGGCATGGCGTCCCACAATGCGGCGCTGGTGAAGGAGGCGTGGGCGCCGCCGGCGGCGCCGCTGGCGCCGGCCGAGCTCGCGACGCGGAACGCGGCGTTCGTGGCCGCCGCCAAGACCGCGAACGTGACCGTGTCGCAGAAGCTGATCGGCCACGACTTCGACGCGGCGTTTCCGACGTTGATTCGCAATCTGGTGCCGCGCGGGCACGGGGTGCTGGGGTTTGTGCTGGCGGCCCTGTTTGGCGCGGTGGTGAGCTCGATCGCGGCCATGCTCAATGCCGCATCGACCATCTTTGCGATGGACATCTTCCGCAAGGTGAAGAAGGACGCGTCGCAATACGCGCTCGTCACGTGCGGCCGGGTTTGCATTGTGGTCTTTGTGTTGATCGCGCTGTGGGTGGCGCCGAGCCTCGGGAGTCCGGCGTTCGGGGGGATCTTCACGTTCATCCAGGAGTTTCAGGGGTTCATTTCGCCGGGCATCCTCGGGGTGTTCCTCTTCGGGCTGCTGGTGCATCGCGCCCCGCGGTCGGCGGGGACGGTGGGGCTGGTGTTGAACCCGATTCTCTACGGCGGCTTGAAGTATCTCGCGCCGGGCATTGCGTTCCTGGACCGCATGGCGATCTGCCTGGGCGTCATTGTGGTCGTGCTGACGGTGATGACGCTGGTGAAGCCGCTGCCCAGCCCGGTGGTGCTCCCGGTCAACCCGAAGATGGACATGACGCCGTCGCGGTCGGCGAAGCGGTTCGGGTGGGCGGTGGTGGCGCTGACCCTCGCGCTCTACGTCATCTTCTGGTGATGCCAGAGCGGGCTGCGGTTGGGCTGCGGTTCAGCGGACACGCTGGTAGAGCCACGTTTGAGCCGAGGGCTTGTCCGGGAGGACGATCTTCAGGCCGCGCTCCATCAAATCGCGCCCGGACTGCTCGACGGTCCGGACGCGGTCCCAGTCGAGGCCCGGCTGCCGGACGTCTCAGGCGAGGCCCAGCCAGAGGAGGAACAAAGCCGCCCATGGCAGCGCGAGCAAGGGGGCGAGGCAGCCGTCGCTTCGATGGCGCCGGCGAGTTTTCACGAGGTTCACCGCGATCCGGCCACTGACGGCGTCCGCGGCGCATTGCGGATGGGGAATTGGGCGAGCAGGGCGGCGGTCACCCGGGTCATGCCTTCTGCGTAGCGGGCCGGATCGAGGACGACAAACCGGCGAACGCACCGGGTGTTGGGACCGCCGTAGCGGACGACGGCGTGGTCGTCGACGCTCACCTCGATGGGTTCAAAGCCGAAGAGGGGCGCCGGGGTCTCTGGATCCGGAGAAGGCCCGGCGGGGGGTGGCGCGAGGCGATAGTCGGTTCCGGTCCGGACGACCGTCCGGCCTGTCACCCAGGCGAAGACGGCGGTGCACCAGAGGTTGCGCTGTCCGGCAAAGAGCCGGTCGCGGCGCGCGGGGTCGACGGGTCGGGCGAGAGCGGCGATGGGATCGCCTCGCTCGTGGTCGAGCGCGTAGAGGAAGTACTGGACGAGCGGGTCGGGCGCGTGTTCGAGCAACTGCCGGTGTGTGGCCTGCCAGAAGGAGGCGTGCCCGCGGTTTTGCCAGGGGCCGCCATCGAAGCAGGGGACCCAGTCGATGGGCAGTCCCGAGCGAAGGAGGCCGACGTAGGCGTGCGGATCGAGCCCGACGTTGTATTCCCGATGATCTTCGCGCGTGGCTTCGCCGATGAAGACCAGGATGCGGGCCACGCGCCGGCGGAACAGATCGGGCTCGCGGTTGAAGGCGGCCACGACGTCGCGAACGCTGCCGACGGCGATGATCGAGACGGGTTGCCTGGATTGCCGGAGGGTGTCGAGGATGAGCTGTGTGCCGGCCTGGAAGCGCGGGGCCTGATCGAGAGCGGGGTCGGTGGGACCGCGGAGCGGTGTGGCGAGGCCGATGGCCGTTGGGATGTTCCGGTCGGTCAAGTGATGGAGCTGGGAGACCGGGATTCGGCCGGGGCGTTCGAGTTGGCGTTGTCCCTGGTCGAGGACGATGCCCGCGATGTTCACACGATCGAGGCCATGCAGCGTGGCCAGGTCGAAGTGGTCGTCCGGATCCACGTGGGGGTGGAACAGATCCGAGCAATAGAGAACGGGCACGCTTGGGGTCGAGGTTTCGCGGGCCTTGGCGGGTTTGTCGGGCGGGGCGGTGCGGCATCCGAGGCCGAGGCCCGACGCGAGGGCGCACAAGCCAGTGGCCTTGAGGAACACCCGACGCTGGCAGCGACGGCTCATGGGGGATCGAGCGGTCCTGGGCGGAGGATCCGCGGCGCCGTCGCCACGCGCGGGCGGACGGCGAGCCAGTCCACGCCTTGGAACACGGGGTCGGGGATGGCGCGGATCTCCTCGTCGCCGAGGTAGGGGCACATGGCGTCCACCCAGACGATGAGCCGCAGGAGGCTCACGTCGTCGACGCGGATCCCGTGGTGTTCTCCGCTTGATACCCAGTCGATCAAGCGGCTGCGGTAGGAGAGGGAGGACATGGGCTTTGGGGTGACATAGGCCTGGGGATCCACGGTGCTATAGGCTTCGACCAACAGGCAGCCTGCGATGCCGAAGCCGGGGGGCGCCGGTTCAACGCGCTGATAGGGTTGTCCCCACGTCGGGCGTCCGATCAAGGTATGATACGGTTCCGGGAACACCGGTTCGCCGGGGCGGAGCGTCAGATCCAGGGTCTCCCTGGCTTCCCCGTCGCCTTGGTGGCACTGCCCGCAGTACCGATCGAGCACGGGCTGCACGTAGCGCGGGTAGCTGACGGTGGTGTCCGTCCAGGGGGGCGGGGTGATTTCGTGCGGGGGGCGCCGCAGCGCCAGGGCTGTCGGCTCGACCGGGGCGGTCCGGCTGTGGGACTCGTGGCAGCCGAGGCAACCCCGGTACTCGCCCGGCATCACGTTGGCGAAACTGCGCATGGTGTGGAGCGCGCGCTGGCGCTCGTCGAGCAACTGGAAGTGCAGGGGCAGACCCGCCGGAGCCCGAAAGGAGACGGACCCGTCCGGTTCGATGGGGACGGTGCCCAGGAGGCGTTTGACCCCTTCGGATTGGACTGTGGAGACCACGGGGCCCGTCGAGATGTAGGGGCGCTTGTACCAGTAGGTGTAGGTCTTGTGGTCGATGCTGAACACGCGCAGGAAGCGCGCCTTTCCCTGCAGCTCGGCCGGGGCGCCCTGGTAGACGCTGCTGCTGAAGAGCACTCCGTCCTGGGCGTCCTCGGCGGCGCCCGCCATCGGCCAGACGACGCGGTCGGCGATCACCGTCGGGCGGGGCCGCGGACGGAGCGGTTGCGCGTGGAACACGTGGTGGGCTCCTTCGAAGATGAGCTCCCGGTTGCCTTCGACGTCCATGAGGTAGAGGACGAACCGGCCCTGGCGCTCGGCCGAGACGAGGAAATCGCGGTCGCCGAGCGGGTAGGGGGAGTAATAGGCCGGGAATAGACCGCTCTCATGGTAGGCGGGGGATTCCACGGGATCGACCGGGCCGTTGCCGCATTCGGGCCAGGGGACATCGGCGGTGACTTTGGTCAAGCCGTCGGGGAAGTTGAAGCCGCGGTCCGGATCGATGATGCCCACCGAGCCGGCGAACCAATCGTGGTGTGCGCTTCCGGTGAACATCACGCGTCGGCTGCCGGGAATGACGCGGGCGTCCTTGACGAGGTCCGGCCAGACGCTTTGGTTGCCCCAGAACATCGTGACCTGAGTGCCGTCCGGGTTCATCGTCCAGAGTTTCTGTGCCCGCCACAGGGGTTTGTCCGTGTACTCCCAGCGGGTGTAGAGGACCCGCCCGTCCGGCATGATCGAGGGCAGGTAATCCGGTTCGTTGTTCGCGGAGACGATGTAGAGGTTGCGGCCGTCACGGTCGCATCGACCCAGCACGAACGAGCTCGTGGGCGGCATGCATCGGACGTAGGTGTGTCCGCGCGTGGTGCTGAAGAGTACATGCCGGTCGTCCGGCAGGTAGATGGGGTCCAAGTCGTCGTAGGGCCCATCCGTGAGCTGCCGCAGACCGGAGCCGTCCACGCCGATTTCGTACAGATGAAACGACTTCTCGTTGTGCGGCTTGAAGCAGAAGAGGACGGTTCGCGCATCGTACGCGAGGTCGGGTCGCCAAAACGCGCCGTGGAGCGGCGCCTCGGGCGCCAGTTGCCGGACCCTGCCGTCCGGCCGCAGGCCATCGAGCACCAGAAGACGCCCCCCCGGAACGGCCATGTAACCGAGCCGATGCCGGGTCTCGTGTCGCCACTCGGACCCCTGCGGGAATGGGCTGTCCACGAGCAGCACTTGGTCGAAGTCCACCACCGGATTCCGAAACGCGATTCGTCGCTTGAGGGCGCGGACCTTGAAATAGAGTTGCGGGTCCGGTTGGGTCAGGTCCTGAGCGGCCTGGTTCAACCGGTCGAGCTCCCGCAGATCCCCGTCGAGATCCGGAGCCGTGGCGCACGCCTGGATCCGCCGGGCCAAGTCGCGGGTCCAGCCGATCTCTTTTTGGATCCGGTCCGGCGTGGGCGCGTTGCCCGCCTGGTGCAGCCAATCGCGTTCGAGTGCAGCGCGGCCTTCCTCCGCCGAGCGCGTCGTGGCGGCGGGTGTTTCGGGTCGGACGAACGGCGCCACCGGTTCATGAAGCCGCGGGCGGTGCTGGATGTGCGCGGCCGCTTCGAGCAGGGATCGGATCCACTCGGGCGAGGCCGGGTCGGCGCTGTCGGCGTCGGGCGCCCACGGTTCAAGCCGGTTCCGGAGCGCCTCGATCTCGGCCCATCGGCGGCGGTCGGCCGCACTCTGGCGCTGCCACTGGGCCGGCGTCAACGGCCGGTATTCGTCGAGCAACTCGATCACCCGGCCGACCAGGCGGCGCTCGAGCCCGGTTTCGTTCGAGCCGATGTACGCCGCCGGGCTCAGGCCCGTCGCCTCCAGGAAACGGCTGGATTCCTTCGGGAACGTCGCTCGCAACCGGGCCTCGATGGGTGGGACCAGGTCCGTGGCCCACGCCGGGTTGACCTCGTGAAACTTCGTCCGCGATCGCACGATCGTCTCCGCAAACGCGGGGGCGGGTTGATACACGGTTGCAAGGAGCGCTTCGAGCTCGCGGGCAAGTTGTTGCCGGGCTGTGTCCCCGGCCTGGAATAGTGCGGCAATCCGGGTCGGGTCGAGAGCGCCGGCGTAGATCCGGACATCGTCGAGTCCGCCCTGGAAATGCTCGCTCACGCCCGAACTCGACCCCAGAAAGGCGGGGGCCCCGGGATCAATCGCGATCCGCCCCGGACGCGCGAGGGCGCGGATCTCGGTTCCGTCCAGGAACACCCGCATCGATTGCCCGTCGAATGACGCCGCACAATGGTGCCATAGACCGTCCCGCAGTTTCCCGGGGTCGACCGGCGCGTCGCACTCGACGTAGCCGCCGATGTTCAGCCCCAGGGAGAGGATCGTGCCGTTCTCCTGGAACGAAAAGAGAAGGCGACAGGCGCACTCCTGACGGAAGATCTCGCGAAAGCCACCCAGGTCGCCGGGCTTCACCCACGCGGAGAAAGTGATCGCCGCAAGTGCTGCGTCGCCGAACGAGCCGCCGATCCGCAGGGCATGGGATCCGCGCAGGTGCAGAGCCAGGCCGTCCACACCCCGGATCTGCGGTACGGGCCGGTCCGCTTGTGCATCGAGACCACCCCGCCCCGCGCTGTCCCGAAGAACGAGCGACGACTCCGGATCGTCAAAGGTCCAATGGGCAATCAGAGCAACCTCCGGCCCGACGGCTGCCGCGGCCGTTACGGCCGCGGCGAGGACGATCGAGAAGCCCGCCGCAAATGCCCGATTCATAGATGAGCGGCCACCCCCGGGTTCAGTTGGAAACGCCGCGGGCGACGGGCGGCATCGTGCACGCCGGGCGTGTCGGGGACAAGCTCCGCGTTCGCGTACGGAGTGGCCGCGAAGCGGTCGGGGTGGGAGTCGCCGCAAGAGGGCAGGGGAAGGGGAAACCGCCGCCAAGAGGCGCACAACGCGCAAGAGAGGGAGCGGTGCCACGAAGAGGTTGGGGTGGGGAATCGCCGCAAGAAGGCAGGGGAAGGGGGAATCGCCGCCAAGAGGCGCACAACGCGCAAGAGAGGGAGCGATGTCGCGAAGAGGTGGGGAGGGGTCGCCGCAAGAAAGCCAGGGAAGGGAGTATCGCCGCCAAGAGGCGCACAACGCGCAAGAGAGGGAGCGATGTCGCGAAGAGGTGGGGAGGGGTCGCCGCAAGAGGGCAGGGGAAGGGGAAACCGCCGCCAAGAGGCGCACAAAGCGCAAGAGAGGGGGAATCGGTGGACTTGTGTTCCTGCCGTTGTTAAGGCAGTTCCCTGCTCCTAATGTCTGCCGCAGCTGCGATCAGGGGGCCTTGCATCAGTCATCGGGGGTCGGCAGGGAAAGCGCGTACTTCCTGATCTCGAAACGAGCAGCCCCGAAGTTGATCAAGAGGGCGTGCTCGATCCGCGAGGCACGGAGGTAGCCCAGCACTTGGGCCACATGCTCGTCGGTCAGCGCTCTGGCAGCCTTGACTTCAATAATGAGACGGTGGTCCACGAAGATGTCGGCACAGTAGTCGCCCAAGACTGTGCCATCTTCGTCATAGACGATGAGTCGGTGCTGCTGACAGACATCGATGCCAAGCCGACGGAGTCGGTGGACCAGGGCGTTCTCGTAGATCCTCTCCAAGTGTCCGTGTCGGTGGTACCGATGAATCGCAAAGGCGGTTTCACGGATCGCATCGCAGAGCCGCATGATATCGTTCATAGGTGTGTTGCCGGGAACCGGCTGATCTGTCTCCTCCTGGTCAGGAAAATCGTCCCGGAGACGGCGATTGTCCAGATGCCGTCTGAGAAACGGTGAGGGAGTGGCCGCGAAGAGGTTGGGGTGTGGGTCCGCCGCAAGAAGGCAGGGAAGGGGGAATCGCCGCCAAGAGGCGCACAAGGCGCAAGAGAGGGAACGGTGCCGCGAAGAGGTTGGGGTGTGGGGTCGCTGCAAGAAGGCAGGGAAGGGGGAATCGCCGCCAAGAGGCGCACAAGAGGGGGGGATCGTTGGACTTTCATTCCTTATGCGCTCCTTGCGCATTTTTGCGGCAATCCCCTTTGCGGCAATCCCTTTTTGCGGCAATCCCTTTTTGCGGCCGGTCGGGTTCCGGCGCTTGACCTTGTGCTGTGTCCCCCGGTTAATCACGGCATGACCGACGGTTGTACTCGTTGGTGGGTTCGCAGCGTTGGGTGCATGGGGCCGGTCTGGCTGCTGACCGGGTGTCTTTGCCTGGTGGCATCGGCTGTCGCCGCCGAGGCGGTTCCGGAGATCGTTGTCACCAACGATTATGCGTTTGAACCGGGCGTCCGGCTCGCGGCGCGGCTCGTTGTGCGGGCGAGTCATGTGACGATCGACGGTCGTGGGGCGGTGTTAGCGGGCCCCGGAACCGTGGGCGATCCCAAGTCGCTTGAAGACGCTGGCGTCGGCGTTCTCGTCGAGGACGCCACGGGGGTGACCGTGAAGCACCTCGCGGCGCGCGGGTTCGCCACCGGTTTGGTCCTCCGCCGGGCGGAGGCGGTTGTGGTCGTGGGCTGCGATTTCTCGGACAACTACCACAACCCCGGGCATGGGTGGGGCGAGCTGCCGCCGCGGGGGGGCATTTACGCCGAGGGCGCCCGGCACTGCGTGATTCAGGAGACCCGTGCCAACCGGGTATGGGACGGGCTGCATTTGGTGGGGGCGAACGACAACCTGATCGAGGACAATGACTTTTCGAAGTGCTCGAACACGTGCGCCAAGTTATGGCGGGCGTCGCGGAACAAGTTCCTGCACAACAATCTCTCCCATGGGATCCGGATCAACCGCGAGGCGGGCGAGGTGCATGCGCGGGACTCGACCGGCGTCCTGATCGAGACCGGGTCGGACGACAACTACTGGTACGGCAACGACATCACTCATGGTGGCGACGGCGTGTTCATCCGGCCGCTGAACCGGTGGGTTTCGAAGGGGAACGTGTTCGTCGGGAATGACATGTCGTACGCGAACAACAACTGTGTCGAGTCGTGGAGTCCTGGCAACACGTTCATCCGGAACCGGGCCAATCACGGGAGCTACGGGTTCTGGCTTGGGGGCAGCGACCAGACGGTGCTGGTGGGGAACGAAGCGGCGTTCAACGGGCTCACCAACGGGTATCACAACGCGCCCGAGGCCGGGTTCGGCCACGGCGGCATCGTGATTGTCGGGGGCCCCGCCACGCACACGCGTATCGAAGGCAACCACCTCCATCACAACAACGGCGCGGGCATCGCCTTCCGCGGCGACACGGCGTCAGAGGGCCTTGTCTGGCGGACCGAGCATTGGCTGCTCCAGCGGAATCGGATCGAACACAACCGGATCGGGATCTGGGGCCGGTGGGGATCCGCCATCGTCCTGGCCGGGAACACCTTCACCGACAACGCTCTCGGCAATTGGGTGACGAACACGACCGATTGGATCGAGCTGGCGGCCGGTCCGATCACCGGGGTTGGAGCGCCCGTTGCCGATCTCATGGGACCCGAGACCGTTCTGGTCGGACAGAAAGTCCGGTTCGACGCCGCCTCGAGCGGCAGCGCCGGCGATCTGCCGTTGTCCTTCCGCTGGTGGTTTGCGGGCCAGCCGGCGTCCGGCCCGGTCGTGGAACGTCTCTTTAACCAGCCCGGGTTCGTTCGGGTCAGCCTGACCGTCGACAACGGCGTCCTCGCCGACATGGCTTGGCGGGATGTCATCGTCGTTGAACCGGTCGATCAGGAGCTGGGAACCGAAGGCGGGGCGGTCCGTTGGGGATTCGAGCTCGAGAACAACGATCACGGCCGGGGGCGCGTGGGGTTTGCGGACGAGGCGCCGGGCCTGATTGGCAATCGATGTCTCCGGGTGACGCCGGATCCGTACCCTGGCGCCTACGCGACGGTCATTTACCCGGCCACGCGCGATGCGGGTTGGGACTGGTCAGGCCGAAGCACCCTCCGGTTCTGGATCCGGGCCCGGAATCCGAATGTCCCTGGCTGGCAGAACGCCGGTCCTGTGGTCCGGTTGATTGGTCCGAGTGGCCATCGGGAACTGCGGCCGGCGGCGGAGGCGAACCTGTTGAACGACCCTCCGTTCAGCGAGGCGCGCTGGCTCTGGATGCCGGTGGTCATAGCTTTAGCCGGAGACACCCGTTGGGCCGACCGGACCACCGGCGAATTCAGCCTCGGGCGTGTCGATGCCATCAGTCTCGCCGTGGATTCGTGGGGTGGGGACTCCTTCACCCTGTGGCTGGACGGTCTCTGCGTCGAGTAGTCCCGGCCTAACGGAGGCAACGCCGCGCCTGGCTCAAGCCCAGAAGGGTGACACCCAGAATCGTCAGGGTGGACCCTCCGTCGGGCACTGAGATGGGGCTATCTGCCGCCCACGAGCCATCTGCGAATTCCGCCACGGAGTAATAGCCGTCCGTCGGGAGCAGGAAGATGCCGTCCCAACCAGTCACGTTCACGGTGTATTCCCCCGTGCTTACGCCGCCGAAGTCGAGCGCCAGATTGTAGTCCCCGTCGTCAACGACGCGTGCCGTGGCGGAGCCCCCAGCCGACACTGCTTTCGGACTCTGGACCTTAAAGAAGACGCTATTGAGGGTGCTTGCGGTCGTGACATCGAAGACGAACACGTTCCCGTTCACATCGAGAGTGATCCACGGGACATCACCTTGCGGCGGCGCGAACGGGGGAAGAGGTTTGTCGTAGAGGTATGTGTTTGCCGAAGCGCTCAGCGCACACAGCAGAACCCCAACTCCCAAAGCGAGCATTCTCTTCATGGCTGTTGCATGGAGCACAGGCCATGCCGGCTGGACGGTGTGCGGCTTGCGTTGCCATGCAAGTCTTTTATGTGCAATGATGTACATCTTCGCGATGCACTTCCGGAAAGTCTCACAGGCCGCAACACTCCTTCAGGAGCGTAAACCTGGCCAACACCTCTTCGGGGGGCTGAATCCGGGTCCCCTCGCAGCCGATTGTCGCCGAGCCCCTGACTGCAAGTCTTTCCGTTCTTTGCGCCGGACGGGGCGCTGGTAGAAGGGATGTAAGCTGTGCCGACGTCTATTGGGGTTCTGGTTGCGATGCCAGCCGGGGTCAGCACGCTGCATAGCGGAGGCGGTGGTACCAACGAGATGAAGGTGAGGATCCAAAGCCGGTCCGGCGCAGTCATTCTGGAATGGGGGATAGGGGGACAGGCTCACAGTCGGATCGGGACATCCGGTTTCACTTGGCCTTGAAATTGCAGTAACCAAGCCCGAAGCGAATCAGGCATGGACCTTTGCCCTGTGATGACGACCTTGGGAGCGAACCGGACGACGTGGGTGTTGCGGGTGGTGCTGGGTCTGGTCTTGTTGACCGCGGGGGCGCGGGCCCAGGTGTTCATTTCCGAGTTCATGGCGTCGAACTCGACCGGTCTGAAGGACGAGGACGGCGCCGCGTCCGATTGGATCGAGATTTACAACGCGGGCTCGGCAGTGGTGGATCTGGGCGGGTGGTACCTGACGGACGACCCGGATCTGCTGACGAAGTGGCAGTTCCCCCCCACCCCGCTCGGGGCGCACCGTTTCCTGGTGGTGTTCGCTTCGGACAAGGACCGCCGCGTCTCAGGTGCCCCCTTGCATACCAACTTCAAGCTGAGCGCTGAAGGCGAGTACCTGGCCCTGGTCGGTCGGGATGGCGCAACCCGGGTGTGCGAATTCGCCCCGGCCTTCCCGCCGCAGTACCCGGATGTCTCCTGGGGAACCGGTGTGACGACAACGCTTCTTGCCGCCGACGCGCCGGCCCGGGTCCGGATTCCGACGGATGGCGCCCTGGGGACGGCCTGGGTGGCCCCCGAGTTTGCCGACGCCGGCTGGCAGGCTGGGACCAACGGGGTCGGATATGAGACGGTCGTCTCCGGCTTTGCCGTTCGCGTGGTCAAGGCCAACGTCTACGTGTCGGACCTGGCGACGGCGGAACGTGTCCTGAGCACGCCGTCCCTGCAGGCCGCGGTGTATGGCGAGACGGCGCCTGTGATCAACTACGTCAACAGCGGCAGCGGCGGCAACTACGGCGACGACCGGGCGGTTCCGGGGCTGGTGGGGGACGTCGAGGACTACGTGATCGAGGCCACGGGGACGGTGACCCTGCCGAAGTCCGGGAATTGGACGTTCGGGGTGCACAGCGACGACGGTTTCCGGCTCGAAGTGGGGGACAAAGTCCTCGAGCATCCGGATCCCCGGGGCCCCGATGCCACGATGGCCACCTTCAATTTCTCGAAGGCGGGCGAGCACGCGCTGCGGCTGGTCTTTTACGAACGGGGAGGGGGATCGGAAGTCGAGTTATGGGCTGCGTCGGGCTGGAGATGGCGGTGGACCGCCAACGACTTTGATCTGGTGGGGGACACAGCGGCGGGCGGGTTGGCGGTGGTCTCGACCCCGGTGTCGGGCGGCGGCGGCGCGGGTTATCGCCGCGACATCCGGACGGATGTCGAAGCGCTCATGGTCAACCGGCAGGTCTCGGCCTATGTGCGGCTGCCGTTTGTGGTTGAGGAGGCCGGTGCGCTCGAGTCGTTGACGCTGAAGATCAAGTACGACGACGGTTTTGCGGCTTATCTCAACGGGGAGCTGGTGGCGACGCGCAATGCGCCGGCAGCACCGGCCTGGTCCACGCCCGCCACGGCCGCGCACGCGGCGCTGGACTACGAGTGGATCGACCTTTCGTCGAGGCTGGCCGCTTTGCGATCGGGGACCAACCTGCTGGCTCTTCACGCGATGAACCGGACGGCGGGCGACTCGGCGTTCCTGGTGCTGGCCGGGCTTTCGGAGTATCGGGTCGGGGGCGGGGTCTACGCCCATTTGTCGCCGGGGACGCCGGGAATGGCGAACGTGTCGGGTGTTGCGGGGATAGCCGAGCCGGTACAGTTCTCGGTGCGCGGCGGCGTTTACACGAATACGTTCACGGTCACGCTGCTAACGGCCACGCCGGGAGCGACGATCCGCTACACCGTCAACAACCAGCTGCCGACGGAGAGCTCGACGTTGTACACCGGACCGATCTCGGTGACCCAGAGCCGGGCGATCCGGGCGCGGGCATTTGTGGCGGGGATGCTCCCCAGCGCGCCGGCGACGGAGGTTTACACCCTTCTTGACACGGGTCTTCACGCCTTCAGCTCGCCGTTGCCGCTCGTCATCATTGACGCCTACGGTCAGGCGCTGCAGCCGGACATGGCGGAGCGCGCTGCGGCGACGATCACGGTCATCGACACCCATCGGCCGTCCCATCGGGCCACGCTCCTGAGTCGGCCCGACTATCACGGGCGGGCGGGCATCGAGGGTCGGGGACAGACCTCCTGGGGTTTTCCCAAGAAACCGTACAACGTCGAGCTCCGGGACGAATGGGACGAGGACCGGGACGCGTCGCTGCTCGGCATGCCGGCGGATTCGGATTGGGTGCTGCTGAATCTCTACAACGACAAGACGTTCCTGAACGACTTCCTGGCGCACGAGTTGTTCGAGCAGATGGGCCACTACGCGGTGCGCCGTCGGCACGTCGAGGTGTTCCTCAACGGCACCCGGCCCGACGGCGGCAGCGACACGTCCGGCAGAGTCAATAACGACGATTATGTGGGTGTGTATCTCCTCCTCGAACGGATCAAGATCGGCAAGGACCGCGTCGATATCGCGAGGCTCGATCCGGCGGACAGCCAGGAGCCGGCGATCTCCGGCGGGTACATCTTCAAGAAGGACAAGGACAGTCCGAACGACGTGAGCTTCACGACGTCCTACGGCCAGTACCTGAAGTACCACGATCCGAGAGGAGACGATCTCACGACGGCGCAGCGCGCCTGGCTTGAGAACCACCTCAACCAGTTCGAGGCGGCTCTGTACGGCGCCGCCTGGAAGAGCCCCTCCACCGGTTATCCGCGCTACATCGACATCGATTCCTTTGCGGACAACCACTGGATCGTCGAGTTCACCAAGCAGATCGACGGCTATCGCCTCAGCAACTACTTGCAGAAAGACCGGGGCGGCAAGATCCGGATGGAGCCGATCTGGGACTGGAACCTGAGTTTTGGCAATGCGGACTATCTCGAGGGGCAGTATGCCGCCAGTTGGTACTGGCCCCTGATCTCGGGTGGCGACCACCTCTGGCTCCGGCGCCTGATCTCGGAGCCGGGCGATCCGGATTTCAACCAGCGGCTGACGGATCGTTGGTCCGTCCTGCGGACGAACGTTCTGGATGCCGAGCGGATCGTGAGGCGGATCGACGAGTTGGCCGCGCTGCTCGATCCGGCCCAGGCCCGGGATTTCAGCCGGTGGCCCCGGCTGGGCTCCTACGTGTGGCCGAACCCGCCCGGGTTGGCCAACGCCGGGACCTATGCCGAGGTGCTCGACTGGGTGAAGACGTGGCTGCGGGATCGTTACGTCTGGATCGACAGCCAGTTCCTGGCGGTTCCCGTGCCCAGCCTTCCGGAGGGGCTCATCCAGCCGGGGGCGTCGCTCGCGTTGTCGGCGCCCCAGGGCAGGATCTACTACAGGCTGGACGGCAGGGATCCGCGGCTCTCGGGCGGCTCGGTCGCGTCCGGGTCCTTCACCTACCTTGTGCCGATGACGCTCTCCGGCAATGTGCGCCTGTTCGCCCGGGCCTACGACAGCGGCCGATGGAGCGGCCCGGCGGTTCGCTCCTACTACACGGAAATTCCCCGGCTTGCGGTTACGGAGATCCAGTACCATCCCGCGCCGGCCTCCGCGGGAAGCCCGTACGCCGCCGATGATTTCCAGTTTATCGAGCTTGCCAACCTGGGTACGGCGACCCTGAACCTGGCCGGGTACACGCTCGGGGGCGGGGTGGACTTCCGGTTCGCGGGTGGCGTGCTCGTCCCCGGCGAGCGGGTGGTTCTGGTTCGGAACCGGGACGCATTCATCGCCCGCTACGGCACCGAGATTGCCATCGGCGGTGTGTTTGCCCGGAGCCTGGCGCATTCCGGGGAACGTCTGGTGTTGGTGGGGCCTCTGGCGGAACCGATCCTCGATTTCGAGTACGACGACTCCTGGGAACCGATCACGGACGGCTATGGCTTTTCGCTGGTGGCGGCGGATGAGCAGGCGCCATTGGGGGCCTGGGGCGATCCGGGCCAGTGGCGGCGATCGGGCCGGCTCGGCGGTTCGCCCGGCGCGGCGGACCCGCTAGTGCTCATTGCCCCGATCGTGATCAACGAGGTCATGACCCACACCGCCGCACCGGATGTGGATGCCATCGAGCTTTATAATCCGACGGGTGAGGCGGTGGACATCGGGTGCTGGAATCTCACGGATGACCGCGACGTCCCGGCGAAGTACCGAATCCCCGCGGGCACGACGGTTCCCCCGGGCGGTTACCTGGTGCTGGACGCGACGCAATTTGGCTCGAGTCAGGGAGCTGAACCGGGCTTTGGTTTGAGCGCGCTGGGCGAGGAGGTGTTCCTGTTTTCCGCGGATGCCGCGGGCCAGATCACCGGGCACCGCGACGGCTTCGAGTTCGGGGCTGCCGGCCTGGGGGACACCTTCGGGCGCCACACCAACAGCGTCGGCGACGTCCAGTTCCCGATCCAACGTCGGAGCACGCTCGGGTCCGCGAATGCCGGTCCGCGGTCGGGTGCGGTGGTGATCAACGAGATTCGGTATTTGCCGGCTGACGGCGACGAGGAGTTCATCGAGCTCAAGAACATCACGGACCAGCCGGTGAAGCTGTACGATCCGTTGGTACCGGCCCACACGTGGCGTCTCGAGGGGGTGGGCTACGACTTTCCGCCGAACATCGAGATGGCTCCCTGCAGTCTGCTGCTGCTGGTGGGGGTGGACCCGGCGTCATTCAGGGTGCGGCACTCGATTCCGGCCGGGGTGCTCGTGCTGGGTCCGTACGCGGGGGCTCTCGATGGGGGCGGCGAGGCGTTGGTGCTCGTGCGTCCTGGTGCGCCGGTTCTCGGACCGGACGGTGGGTTTGTGGTGCCGGAGGTTGCCGTGGACCGGGTACGGTATGACGATGAGGCGCCGTGGCCGGCGGAGGCCGCGGGATGGGGGCCGTCTCTCGAGCGCATCATCGCCGCCGGGTACGGCGATGATCCGGCCCAGTGGCGGCCCAGCGCGGGGAGGGGTTCGCCGGGGTTGGACAATCCGGCCCAGCCGGGGCAGGGCGCGCCCTCGATCGACGCGGCGGAGTGGGCGGACGGTCCGGAGCCGGTGTTCCGCCTATGGCTGACGCCCATCGCCGGCCAGGCCTGCCGGATCGAGTCGCGGGATGCGATGAGCGGCGGGGCGTGGTCGGTACTGGCCTTGATCCCGGCGCAGGAGACGACGTGTCCCGTGACAGTTGCGGACCCGGCCTTCACGGGCCGGCATGAACGGTACTACCGGGTCGTGGTGCCGTAAGCGCTCGCTAGAGTCCTCGCCTTGTGGAACATGGGGTCGCCAGGTCAAGTTTGGTCCCTGCCGTTCCACCCCCCCTGCCTTCGAGGACTCTACATTAGCGAGGCGCGGAAGAGAGGGTCGGGAAAGGCAGAAAAGCTCCACGGGATCGCGGACTTGGCTGGGTCTGAGGCGCGCCTCGCTAGATGCCGGAGCTCCGTGGGGTGCGCGGACGGACGCTGCGGGCCGGGGCCGATGTCCTGCGGCCTTTGCGCGCCGGTTTCGAGGGCTTGGCCGGCTTGAGGGTCTTCCGAGGTCTGGGCGTGCGTTTCTTTGTGCGCGGCGGCGGCGGGGTTGGGGCTGGCGGCTGGGCCGGTTCGTTCCGGGTGTCCAATTCGATACCGCAGACAGCGCCGATTTCGCTTTCGGCCAGTTCAAGACCGGTTGTTTGGGTCTTGGCAGCGAGATCGCCGGCCGAAGCGGCTCGGGTGATCAACTCCTCATGGTTGACGGACCGCAGAGTGAAGAGCAGGTCTGGGCTCTGGTCCAGCCGTGCACCCACGGCATAGAGCACGGCGGCGACATGTTTGCACATGGTGGCCCAATCGGGGCACGAGCACTTTAACTTGATCTCGGCGGGAGCGGGAAAGAGACCGGTTTCCTTGCGCGTCAGGATTCCCATGACGTGGTCGGAGAAGCGGCCTTGCAGCAATTCGACCAGGGACCCGATGCCGCCGGCGAGCTCGGAGACGGCCTGCTGGTAGAGTGCGGCCTGGGTCTTGGTGAGGGAACACCAGGCGCGGACCTCGGTCTTCTCCGGCAGGTCGGAGATGATGGTCTTGTCGGTCTTCAGCCGCCGCAGGATGTAGGGGCGGGTGAGCGCGCGCAGGGGGCCGTAGTCGGGCTGTTTCGAGTCGTCGCGGGCACGGATGAACCTGGCGAAGGCGGCGGCTGAGCCGAGCAGGCCGGGGTTGAGGAAATCGAAGAGGGACCACAAATCGCCGGCGCGATTCTCGATCGGGGTGCCGGTGAGGGCGAAGCGGGCTGTGGCCCTGAGCTCCTTGACCGCGCGGGCCTGGCGGGTGCCGGGGTTCTTGATGGCCTGCGCCTCATCCAGGATGGCGTACTTCCATGGGCGTCGGCGGAAGGCTTCCAGTCGGGCGACCAGGCCATAGGTAGTGATGACCAGGTCGGCCTGGCGTCCCGCGCAGGACTCGAGCAATGCCAGCGGATCCTCATGTTCGGACGGATGCGCGATGACGAATCGGAGCGCGGGGGTGAACCGGGTGATTTCCGCACGCCAGTTGGCAAGCAGGGAGGCGGGCACGACGAGGATGCTGGGGAGCTCCTCGGCGAGCCCGGGCGCCGGCGCGCCACCGGCCTCAGGGGGGGTCTCGTTCTTCTGTCGCAGCAGCAGCGTCAGCACCTGCAGGGTCTTGCCGAGGCCCATGTCGTCGGCCAGGCAGCCGCCCAGGCCCAGCCGGGCCAGGAACCACAACCAGTTGGCTCCCACCGCCTGGTAAGGTCTCAACTGCGCCTGCAAACCGGGAATGGGCGCCCCGGTGCCGAGCCGCGACGGATAGCGCAGCTCCGCGAGGACTTCCTCGAGCCACGAGCCCGGTTCGATGCCCGTCCACTCGCGCTCGACGGCCTGCGCAGGGTCCTGGCCGGCGGCGGCACCCGATTGGAAGCCGGCGATGAGGCGCATGCCCTCGAAGAACGACATGCCGTCCTGACGCGACAGGCGTTCGACCTTCTTCGAATGTGCGAGCGCGTCCCGGAGCTTGTCGGGATCCACCTCGACCCACTGGCCGCGGACCAGGGCGAGGCCTTCGGTGGCCTGGAGCAGGGATTGCCACTCCTGGTCGGTCAGGGGCTCGCCGCCGAGCGTGGCTTCGACCGAGAAGTCGAGGAGCGTGTCCGCGCCCAGGCCCGCGCCGGGGCGCTGGCCCACCCGCACGCTCACGCGCGGACGGGGCGGGCGTCCGCCTTTCCACCAGTCCGGCAGCCGCACGATGACACCGGCTTCCTCGCACACAGGCGCGTCCTTGAGGAACTGGTACGCTTCGGCGGGCGTCCACGGCAGGGGCTTGAAAATGCGGCTGCTGTCCACCAATTCGCGGACGAAGCCGCTCTTCTCCGCCGCCCGTTGCACGGGAGCGAGGAGGTTGAGCAAGGCGGCCTTGTTGCCGGCACCGGCGTAGTCCTGGAGCGCGCGTCCCAAGGGCAGGTGTTGCACCCGCGACTCGCTGGAAATGCGCGAGGCATAGCTGGCCATGAAGGCGAACGGGTGCGTGGGGTGCCGCTTGTTTTCGGCCAGGTGGCAGAGTTGGGTGAGGTACCGCCGGCCCAACTCGCGCCACCACCCCGCGGCGGCCGGCAGCACGGTGTCCAGCTCGCGTGTTGCCAAGTGCAGGAGACCGGCCGCCGGGGACTCGGCGAACGCGCGCGCGACGCGTTGGGCAGCATGGGCATCGGGCCACGGCGACGGCAGTGGGGCGGTCTCGACCCGCAGTCGCCCGTGCGGGGTGAGGAACAGGTCGGAGAAAGCGTCCAGCGCGTCCGGCATTCCGGGGATGCTGAAGGAAAGGGCGGGCCCTTCACAAGGCGGAACCGAGGGCAGTCAACGCAGGGCGCGGGGGCGCGACTGCCCGGTGCAAGGTCGTCCTCGAAAGCGGTGCCGCCCGTGGCGCGGGACGCCCGGGAGTCAGGCATGGGTGCATTTCAGGTACTCAGTGACTGTCTTCCCGCCCAGCAACGCGTTAGCCAGCCAAGTGCTTATCAGCAAACTCGCGAACGCTTGGACGGATGTGGCGAGCGAGTCGTTGCCACGGATGAGAAACCGAAGTGCGAGCAATGCAGAGCAAAGAAAGAAGAGACCGGCAGGCCACCGGCCGATGCGCGGGCGACAATAGAGCAACACGATAGTCGCCAGAAAGACGAAGACCAGAATCGACATGCTGACCTGATAGCGGAACTCCATCCCGGTGCCGAAGATCCGGTAGGCGCCTTGCACGCTCTTGAGAGCCAGGAGCAGCGATGCGAGATGGAGTACCGCGGGGCGCTTCATGTTGGCCCAGACCCTTGACGTTGCCGGTGGCCGCGAACGTTGGAGAACCAGAGCACTTGGCCTGTGACAAGGCAAGGGTTTTGTTGCGTCCCAAATCCGCACGTTCGAGCCGCAGGCGTTAGGCGAGAATCCGGGAGGGCAATGTTGTCTTCGCAGCAGGCCTGCATCATGATAGGGACTGAGCGGCGACGCGATGAACCAGAAGAACCAAGGGAACAAAGCAATGCGAACACGATGGATGACGGTTGCCCTGCTGGTGCTGGCGGGGACGGTTTCGGCGGCGGCGGATGCGTTGTTCTGCCCCCAACTGCCGAGCGGGTTGCGAGTGCGGCCGGAGAACCGATTCTACGACGTTCGGCCGCAGATCGTCCCGGCCAACCAGACGTCGGTGGTCGAGATCATCCCCCTGCACGAGCAGGTGGTGTTCAAGAGCGGGACGACTTACGAGCTGACCTACGCGCCGATGATCTCCCTGCCGCAGCGGGGCGGATGGGCGCCGGGAACGAAGATGTCGGTGACACCGGAGAACGGCCGGATCCGGATCACCGCCCTGTTCGAGGGGGAGCAGGAACACGCCCTGGTGTTGGAAGCCACGACGGGCGGTAGGAAGCGGACGCTGGGGCAGTTCCGGGTCTATTCTGCGGCCGAGGATTTGTACGCGCTGCGGCCGTACAAGGGGGACATCCACATGCACAGCCACTACTCGGATGGGGTCGAGTCGCCGGCCTACATGGCGGGGGCGTGCCGGCGTGCGGGGCTTCACTTCATGGCTCTCACGGACCACCGGTTCTATGCGTCGTCGCTCAAGGCAAGAGAAGCATTTGATGGCGTGCCGGTGGATTTGCGCATCTATCCCGGGGAGGAGGTGCACACGCCGGACAACCCGGTGCACATCGTCAGCTTTGGGGCGAATGCCGGGATCACGGAGTTGTACCGGACGAACGATGCGGTGTATCGGAAGGAAGTGGCGGAACTGGCGGCTTCGCTGCCGGAGACGCCGCCGGGTGTGAACCGGTTTCAGTTTGCAGCCTGCAGATGGGCTGCGGACCGGATCCGGGAGCGAAACGGTCTGGCGATGTTCTGCCATCCCTACTGGGTGACGGGCAATCGCCACAACGTGGACGAGGCGCTGCTGGACCACCTGTTGGCAGCCGAGGTCTTTGACGCCCTCGAATTGATCAGCGGCGACAGCCGGGACTCGATTCCCGCCAACGACATCAACGCGCTGCAGGTGGCCCGGTACGCGGAAGAACGGGCCAAAGGGCGGCGCGTGGCGGTGTGCGGCATCAGCGACACCCACGGCGCCGAAGTCAGCGACGCGTTCGGCCGCTATTTCACGGTGGCGTTCGCGAAATCGCTTGAATTGCCCGACCTGATCGCGGCGATTCGGGACCTGCGGTCGGTGGCGGTCGAGTGCCCTGGAGGCGAGTTGCCGCGGTCGTACGGTCCGTTCCGGTTGGTGCGCTACACGCATTTTCTGATGCGCGAAGTATTCCCCCAGCACGACGAACTCTGTTTCGAAGAGGGCCGGCTGATGATCCAGTATGCTGCGGGCGACGGCGCGGCCGCTGCGCGGATTGCGCTGCTGCACGGGCAGACAGCCGCGTTGTACGAGCGCTGCTGGAGCCCGGCGGGCCCCTCAGTCCGCTGAACGCGATGGAGCCGCGATGCGGAGGCGGAAGAACACGGCCGGGGCGTTGGCGAGGGCGGGGCCGGGGAGCACGCGGGCGGTTTCGAGGTCAGGAGTGAGGGGCGTCGCCGGATCGTCGGTGGTCCAGATCAGGGCCGTGTCGTCGCCATTGAAGTGCCAATGGACGAGGTCCGTCGAGACCTCGACCTGATACGTCAGATCGGCATGGCGGCGTCGGGTGTGGTGCAGGGCGGTGCCGTCGGCTGCGAGGCGGGGGATGTCGGTGGCGCGCCGGGGGTGGGTGCCGAGGGCGTACTCGAGGAGGTTGGGGGCGCCGTCGAAGTCGGAGTCGTCGTTGGGACCGGCCAGGGGGGTGGTGATCGAGAAGAAGCGGGTGCGCCAGTCGGCGTAGGTGGGGCTGGCGGTGTCGAAGGCGAGGTCCCAGGGCTCGCTGTCGGGTTCCGGGGTCGAGAGGTTCTCGAACTCGGTGCCATCGAGATTGCAGCGGGCGATCCGGCGGGCGCTGGTGTTGAACGGGCCGCTGCCGCGTGCCCCGGTGTCGGCCCAGTAGACCTTGCCGGCCTCGGGATCGAGGGCGAGGCCGTGCGGGGCATTGAGGCCGGAGAGGACGAAGTCGGTGATACCTCCCTCGAGGGGCCGGTGGTAGATCGCGCCCGATTGGCGGTCGCACCAGTAGACCGTCTGCGTGGCGGCGTCGACGGCGAGGTCGCGCGTGCGGGTGGGCGTGGGGAGGAGGAAGTCGGGATCGACCACGCCGTCAAAGGTGGCGCGTCGGAAGTTGCTGGGCCCGCTGCCGCTGCTGGGGACGCCCCAGTAGATGAAGCCTCCGACGGGATCGAGGAACAGGAAGTACGGTGCGGTGGTGACGCCGGGCAGGGTGGTCACGACCGGTTGGACGCCGGAGCCGTCGAGGGCAGCGCGTTTGACGAACCCGTTGCCGGCGGTGCTGACGCTGGCCTCGGCCCAGTAGCAATGGCCGGTGGTGTCATCGATCTCGAGGTCGGCGCTGAGGGCCTCCGGGTTCAGGGCGAGGATCGTCTGCTCGCCGGTGCCGTCCGGGAGGATCGAGAAGATCCTCTTGGCGGTTCCGTTATCGAGGACGAAGAGGCGTCCGGAGGCGCGGTGCCAGGCGATCCCGCGAAGGTCCGGCGCACCGGCCACGGTGAGGAGGGTCTGCTGTCGTGAGCCGTCCGGTGTGACGGCGATCACGGAGCCGGGGGAGCCGGCCGGTTGGTCGGTGTAGTAAAGGCAGGCCGCTTGCGCGGGGAGGGCGGCGAGCACGATGGCCGCGAAGGCGGGCCGGATGCGAGAGAACCTCATGATATCTCGGAGTCGTGGTCTCGGAGCGCAATGGGCGGGGCTGTGATTTGTGGCTCCGGACTGTACTCCAGGCGCGGCCGGTGCCGCAAGGGGTGCAAGACCGCCCGGATCCTCGCCTACTGAGCAGTCGCCGGCATGGGCTACAGGACCCCTCACCCTGCCCTCTCCCCATCCGATGGGGAGAGGGTGCCCGAAGGGCGGGTGAGGGGAACCGTGTAGTGCATCCCCCCGACTTATCAATAACGCGTGTGGCGCGAACCTTCGTCATCGGCTCCTGGTGGGTTTTCGCCTTGCAGGCGCGTGGGGTGTCGGCTCCGGGCTGGCCCGCCCGCTCGCGGGCGGGCTAGCCCCCCGCCTTCGAGGACTCTACATTAGCGAGGTGCGGAAGAGAGGGTCCGGAAAGGCAGGAGGGCTTCATGGGATCGCGGACTTCGTTAGGTCTGAGGCGGTGCCTCGCTAGCACCTCATCCAAGCCCGTAGGAGACCCCGCCTACGCCACGCACGGACGCACCGACGCACCGCTTCTGCCGGTTTGCGGGGGCGTTCCACCAGGAACGGTCACTGCGCGGTGTTGGTTGAGGGGGAAGTGGCGGTGGGGGGTTGGGTCAGGATGCGCGTTCCACGAGGCAGGAGACCGTAGCGGAGCAGCATCCGCACGTCGAAGGTGGGATTCGATTGCGCCTGCTGGCGCTGCCATTCGGCCAGGGCCAGCGCCGGGTCCATCGAGCTGAACACTTGCCGGCGGCCCGAGTCATGGGCGGTCAGTCGATTCGTGGACAAAAGCCAATCCGGAGACCGGTTCTCGGTGCCCACGGGGCCCACGGTTGCGAACACGTACTCGGCATCGGTGCGCCGGTAGAGGAACGGCTGCCCGCTGAACGGGTCGAGAGGGATCTCGGGCAGGATGTCCGGCACCAACGGCGACAAGGAATTGGGCCACCGGCGATGGGTTTCGCGGTAGAGCCTGAGCGCGAGGGTGAGGCGGCAGGACTCGACCTGTACCCTGTGCCAGCGGATTCGTTCGAGGCAACCGGCGGGTGATCCCGTCGCGGATGGGACGCTCCAGGCTGCCGGCCTGTCGAAGAGCGAATACCAAGCTCGGGGCCGCTTGGCACAGGTCATTTCAGCCCAGGCGATGGCTTCGTTGGTATGTCCAGCGCGGAGTCTGGCCAGCACGCCGCCGACATAAGCCCGGTGCACGTGGTCGAGGTCGTTCGTGCGGGCGAGGAGGATCGCCACATGCCGCATGGTGATCGCCAGGGGCTCTGCGAAGGTTCGCAGTCCCTCGAAGCGGGGCGGGGTTTCGGAGGCGCCACCCGCCACGCGTCGGAGGCCCCACTGGATATAGCGGCCGGCGCCTTCCAGTGTCTCTTCAAGAGCGGATCCAAAAGCCGAGGCCATGAGCTTTCGCAGCGGCAGGTTCTCAGTACCGGCCAACAAGAAGGGATTTGTGACATGCGTCTCCTGACAAGGCCACGCCATGATGTGGAAGGCCTGTTCCAGGGAAACGGGTGTGGCCGTGGTTGCGGTGAGCCTCGCCAGCAACGCGAGGACCTCCGATCTCGGCGGCAGCGGAGCGGTCAGCGCCAGCCGCCGCCAGGCTGTCGCCAAGTTGCCATCACCCCATGGCGTGTCCAAACCCGGGAGGGCCTGCGCGATGCGCCAGCCATCGAGCAGGTGCTCGAAGGCTCGGGCGGGAGTTGCAGCGTGTTCGGCTTCAGCGGCCTGCCAGATGGCATATAGGAGCAAGAGGTGGCGTTCGTCGGTGGGGTTGGGCCTCTGCGAATCGCGCCCGGACCACCATTTGACGATTCGCCGATCGGAGGTGGCAAGCACCCGGTCGTAGCACTCCTTGAGGAGAGGCAGAGCTGCAGTCCATTCGGCCACCTTCGCCCGGTTGGTTGCGGTCGTGTGCCCCCACCTCAGGTAGTCAGATACGAACCGGTGCAAGAGAGCCTCGCCGGAGATGGAGAAGCCTGGGGCCGCTTGCATGCGTTGGATCCAGAACCCGGGGTGGTCCGGGGGCAACTGCTCGAGGGACACTTCATAGGGGCTGTGCAGGTCAACCCGGGGATCGATGGGTGGGAGGGGGCGGAATCCGTATCGCCAGCCGAATACCGCGACGGCGGCGGCGATCAGGAACAGCACGAGGAGGCCCAACGCTGCGCGCCACAGAAGACGGGCGAGGCGTCGAGGTCGCCGGCGGGGTTCCATCGGGTTCATTCGATGCTCTCAGGATTATGACAGAACACCGGCGGCATCGTGCCGTGGGCGTTGGCTTAGCCGCCGGCGTGAGTCGGCGCTGGATGTCCGAAGGACCGTGGCTGGCGAATGAGAAGTCAGCGCGGCGCTGACGGCCGCGGCTACCGGCGGGAAGAGTCAGCGCGGCACGGGCGGCAGGGAGAGGATAAGGCGCCGGATTTCGGTGAGGCGGGCCCGTGGGGCGCGGCGGGTGAGGCGGGGGAACCGGCCGCCGGCCTGGACGAGGTCGCGGCCGCGGCTGAGGAGGAGTTTGTCGCCGCGGGTTTCGATGGCGGTGAGTCCGCGGCTGGCGGCGGTCAACTTGAGGGAAAGAACGGCCAGGAGCAATTCTGCGGCGGGCGGCAGGGGGCCGAACCGGTCGCGCAGCTCGCTGGCGATGGCATCGAGGGACCGTGGGTCGGTGGCTTGGGCGAGCTTGCGGTGGATTTCGATGCGGTGGTGGGGCTCGGGGACGTAACGCAAGGGCAGGCAAGCCGAGGCGCGAAGCGGGTCCGCGGCGGGGGCGGGTTCGGGTGACGGGGCGGCGGGGTTGAGGTCGAGAAAATCGAGGCGGACGGCCACGTCGATGCGTGGGGGGAGGGGTTCGCCCTTGAGGGCGGCGACGCTTTGTTTGAGGAGCTGGCAATAGAGCTCGAAGCCGACGGCGGTGATATGGCCGCTTTGTTCGGGGCCGAGGAGGTTGCCGGCGCCGCGGATTTCGAGGTCGCGCATGGCGATTTTGAATCCGCTGCCTGGGGTTGAGAACTGGCGGATGGCGCTGATGCGTTTGCGGGCATCGGCGAGGAGTCCGGCGTGGCGGGGGATGAGGAGGTAGGCGTAGGCCTGGTGTTTGTAGCGGCCGACGCGGCCACGGAGCTGGTAGAGGTCGCTGAGGCCGAAGCGATCGGCGCGGTCGATGAAGATGGTGTTGGCGTTGGGGATGTCGATGCCGCTTTCGACGATGGTGGTCGAGAGGAGGACATCGGCGTCGCCGGCGGCGAAGCGGGTCATGACCTCCTCGAGGTCATCGGCGCGCATCTGGCCGTGGCCGACGGCGATGCGGGCCTGGGGGACGAGGGCGCGGAGGCGAGCGGCGACGGTCTCGATGTCGGCGATGCGGTTATGGAGGAAGAAGACCTGGCCGCCGCGGTGGAGCTCGCGTTGGATGGCCTCGCGGATGAGGTTCTCGTTGTAGGGAGCGATGCGGGTTTCGATCGGGAGCCGGTCATGGGGCGGGGTTTCGATCGTGCTCATATCGCGCGCGCCGGTGAGGGCGAGGTAGAGCGTGCGCGGGATGGGTGTGGCGGAGAGGGTGAGGACGTCGACGAGGCGGCGGAGCTGTTTGAGGCGTTCCTTGTGGGCGACGCCGAAGCGTTGTTCCTCGTCGATGACGACGAGGCCGAGGTCATGGAACGTCACGTCCGGCTGGACGAGGCGGTGGGTGCCGATGACGATATCGACGGCGCCGCCGGCGAGGGCGTCGAGGACGGCGGCTTGTTCGGCCCGGGTGCGGAAGCGCGAGAGGAGCTCGATGCGGATGGGGTAATCAGCCATCCGTTCGCGGAAGGTGTTGTAGTGTTGTTGGGCGAGCACGGTGGTGGGGACGAGCACCGCGACCTGTTTGCCGGCGAGGACGACTTTGAAAGCGGCGCGGAGGGCGACTTCGGTCTTGCCGAAGCCGGCGTCGCCGCAGATGAGGCGGTCCATGGGCTTGGGGGCTTCGAGGTCGCGTTTGGTGTCGGCGATGGCCTTCTGTTGGTCGGGGGTTTCCTCGTAGAGGAAGGCGCTTTCGAACTCGCGCTGCCAGGGGGCGTCTTCGGGGAAGGCGATCCCGGCCTGGGCGGCTCTGGCGGCCTGGAGGGCGAGGAGATCGGCGGCGAGGTCGCGGACGGCGCGGGCGGCCTGGGCCTTGGCTTTGTTCCAACGGCTGCCGCCGAGGACGTTGAGGGGAGGCAGGCCTTTGCCGGCGCCGACGTACTTGCTGACGAGGTGGGCCTCGGTGATGGGGACGTAGAGTTTCGGCGGCGGGAGATCCGGCTGGCTTGGCGCGAACTCGAGGGCGAGGCATTCCTCGGCGTCGTCGGCTGCGCTTGGCGCGTCGCGGCGGTTGCCGGCGCGGGGCAGCCGTTGGAGCCCGAGATAGCGCGCGATGCCGTGCTGGACGTGGACCACGTAATCGCCCGGGGCGAGGTCAGTGAAAGTGACGTCGAAGACCGACGTGGTGGCGGGGGCGTGGGCGGCCCGGTGCCGGCGTGGCCGCTGGATGCGGTAGCGGCCGAAGATCTCGGCATCGGTGACGACGACGGCTCGTGCCGGTTCACAGCGCCAGCCGCGACTGAGCGAACCGACATGGACCTGGAGTGGGGCGGTGGTGCCGGGGGATGCTGTGTCGCCGGAGGGGTGCCGAGGGGGCCCCTTGGGGGAGGCTTGGCCGTAGCCGTAATCGGCCCAGATCTCCTCGAAGCGCTGGCGTTCGCCGTGGTTGTTGCAGAAGACGTGAACGGCGTGGTTCTGGCGCAACCAGCGGTGCAGCTGGGCGAAGAACTCCCGCCGCTGAGTCTCAGCGACAGCGGTTTCCGGGCTTCGGTCCGGCAGGGGCCGGAAGGCGTCGAGGCTTTCGAGGCCGAGGTCGGGCGGGTCGGCGGCCGGCGGTGGCGTGTCGGGTGGCGCAGGCGGGGGGTGGGCGATCTCGGCCAGCTCGAGGCACGTGAATGGCTGCTGGCCGGAAGGGAGGCGGCATTCGGGGTGGGGCAGGAAGAAAGGGTCGCCGCGCGGGATCTGGCTGGCGTACTGCTGCGCCTGGCGGTCAATCGCTGCGGGTTCGGACAGGAGGATGATGGCGTTGGGCGGAAGGTAATCGACGAGGCCGGCGAGGAGGGGCGGGGCGGGGGCGCCGGGGAGGTCGCCGGGTGTCGGGGCGGGGGGGCGCCGCAGGAGACCGAGCTCACCGGCGGGGGTCAAGATGGCCTCGGCGAGGGTGCCGCGGGACATTTGGGTTTGCGGATCGAACTCACGGAGGGACTCGAGCGTGTTGCCGAAGAACTCGAGTCGGATGGGCCAGGGAGCGGTGAGGGGGAAGACATCGACGATGCCGCCGCGCAGGGCGAGTTCGCCGCGCTGAGTGACTTGGGCTTCGGGTTCGTAGGCTTGGTCCTCGAGCCACTCGATCAAGTCCAGTGGGTCGAGGGTATCGCCCTGGCGGAGGCGGCGGAGGCGGCGTCTGAGGTGGTCGGGGTGGAAGGTGCGCTGGGAGAGGGCGGCTGCCGAAGCGACGATGACGGGTGCGGGGAGGGCCGGGTCATCGGCGGCGGAGAGCAGGGCAGCGAGGGTCTCGAGGCGGTCTCCGAGCACCTCGGGTTGGGGCAGGCGGCTTTCGTGGGGAAGGACATCCCAAGCGGCGAACGAACAGAGAGCAGGGGCAAGCGGTTGACTGCCGGTTCCACGACTTGAGGACCCTAGCGAGGCGCGCCTCAGACCCAGCCAAGTCTGCGATCCCATGGAGCTTTCCTCCCTTTTCGGACCCTCCCTTCCGCGCCTCGCTAATGTAGAGTCCTCGACGGAAGGTGGGTAGGCCTGGAAGCTGACCGGACCGAACTTGACCTGTTGAGCCCATGTTCCAGGAGTCGAGGACTCTAGCCACGTGGCTGTGTCCTGGAGGAATCGGTCCTGTTCTCTGGGGTGGCTGGTGACGACGAGGAGGGGTCGGCTGGGGAACGACTGGTGGAGGAGGGCGGCGAGAGCCGGTTGCGCGGCGGGAGCGGCGCCGGCGAAGGCGTGCACGCCGGGGAGTTCGGCGAGGCGGCGGAACTGTTCCAGTGCGGGCGAGGCGGCGATGGTGGTCAGCAGGGTGCCGATCCCCGCGGAGGAGGGGGGCGTGGGCGAACGGGTGTTGGACGTGTCCGATGGCACGATGGCGGCATCATACACTCCCGGAACGAATCGCAGAAGACCCTGCGGATTCCGCGGAGTGGCGGTTTACCACACAGCGACCGAATCCGCTTTGAAGATCTCTTCGAGGAGGGCCTGGTAGTCGGGATCGGGTGGGGTGAGGTCGATGATGTGGACGACGGTTTCGGGCTCGGCAGGGGGCGGTTCGAGGAGGGTGTGGAGCCAGGGGTCCTTGGGGCGGGTGATGAGATGGAGGACGCGGCGCATGGCAGGGGGCGTTCAGAAGCGGAGGGTGTAGGTTGCAGCGCTGATCTCGAGGGCGAGTTCGTGATCATCGATCTCGCGCCAAGGGAGGATGGCCTGGCCGAGGTCGGCGAGGTGGGGGGATCCGCGGGGCACGAGCACGGGCCGGTGGTTGTCGTGGAGGATGGGCAGGTAGCGGGTGAAGTGATCGTCGTCGACCAGGTCCTCGACGCACTCGCCGAGGGCGAGGACGGCGGCATCGCGGAGGCAGAGTCGGACGTCGGCCTTGTGCCAGGCGCCGATGCCGGCGGCGATGCGGACGGCTTCGGCTGGGCGCGGGCTCGAGCGGGGGTCGCTGGCGATGAGGAAGAGGACGCGAGGGTTCACGGGTTTGGGGGCATCAGTTGAAGCTGACGAACCGGTCGGTGGTGGCGATGATATCGCTGAGGACGGTGAGGCCGGCGAAGGTGGCGTGATCGGTGAGGGGGAGGCGTCGGCGCTGGGCGCCGTAGGCGCAGGCGTAGAGCTTGAGGCCGTTTTGGCGGAGCGCCTGAAGGCGGGGGTCGGCCACGCCAGTGACGGCGTCGTCGATGCAATAGAGATAGACATCGAGGCCTTGGGCGAGGGCGGCCTCGGCCAGGCGGATGCCGTGGGTGAAACCGGGGTGCGTGGCCGCGGTGGAGAGCAGCAGGCCGAGGCGTTTGCCGCGGAGCGTCATGGGGGGGAGAGTAGCGGGATTGTGCGGGGATGACAGCAGGTTCTTTGGGTGCACCCGGGCACGCGCGCCAGTAGGGAGAATTATCTTTGCTTGAGGTTGGGGGCTAGGTAGCTTGCATTGGCTTTGGGCATACTGAAGTATGCGGTGGAGCGGGTGCGGGTGCGGGGTCCGCGGCGGGTGGGGCGGGATGGTGCTTCCGACATGAGCGAACGGACGACGAACGCCTTTGTGAGCGATCAGGAGACGCTCATCACGTGTCACAACAGCAAGGGAACGGCCCTGCGGGCGACGGCGGTGCGGCTGACGCGCTTTGCGGCGGTGTTCGAGATGTACAACCCGCACAGTCTCCTGCAGATGTCGGAGGTGCTGAGCGAGTTCAAGATCACGATTGCGGGGCGGCGTGTGTATTCCGGGCGGGCGGTGGTGAGCAATCTGGTGAACACCGGGATCATGCTGCTGTGCGAGGTGACGCTGGACAGCGACCAATGGCTGGACGTGGACTTGTTCTCGCCGATCAGCCAGCCGAACCGGCTGCTCGAGGAATTCGCGGCGTTCATGGCCCAGTGGCGGAAGACGCTGGCGATCGACCCGGCGTTCAAGCTGGCGGTGACGGATTTCCAGATGTTGTTGATGGACCTGAGGCGGTGGCTGGACCAGGTCGAGTTGGGGGTGCGTTCGGAGCCGAGCGGGCCGAGGGTGGAGATGGAGCGGCAGGTGCTGACGGAGCTGGAGGGGCGGATCCTGCCGGAGATCCACGAGTGGATGGGGCGTTTCGATGAGATTGCGGAGCGGGTCGAGGAGGAGATGCGGCCGGCGGCGCGATCGTACGCCCGGCGTCAGATCCACCCGCTGGTGATGTGTTCGCCGTTCGTGTATCGGACCTTTCACAAGCCGCTGGGGTACGCGGGGGACTATCAGATGGTGAACATGATTCTGCGGGATCCCCACGAGGGGGCCACGATGTTCGCCAAGCTGGTGAATGTGGTGTTCCTGCAGAACCCGCCGGCGGAAGCGCATCGCAACCGGATCAAGCACCTGGTGCAGCGGCTGCAGGAGGAGACCCGGCGGGCGGCGGCGGCGGGGCGGCGGTTGCGGGTGCTCAATCTGGGCTGTGGCCCCGCGCGGGAGGTGCAGCTGTTCCTCGAGGATCCGCTGGCGGACCAGGTGGATTTCCGGCTTCTGGATTTCAACGCGGAGACGCTCGACTACACGCGCGGCGTGTTGGCGGAGCTGAAGGGTCGCCTGGGCCGGCGCACGGGCATCGTGTGTGAGGAGAAGTCGATTCATCAGCTGCTGAAGGACTACGGGCGGCCCGAGACCGCTCCGGCGGGGTCTTACGACATGGTCTACTGTGCCGGGTTATTCGACTACGTGGCGGACCGGGTGTGTGCGCGGCTGACGGAGATGTTTTACGGGATGCTGGCGCCCGGGGGGCTGCTGCTTGTGACGAACGTGGATGCGTCGAAGCCGTTCCGGCATTCGATGGACTACCTGCTCGAGTGGCACTTGATATACCGGACGCGGGATCACATGCGGCTGTTGGCGCCGGCTTCCTCGCATGCCCCGGCGGTGCTGACGGATCCGACGGCGGTGAATTTGTTCCTCGAGTTGAGGAGACCGGAGGCTTGAGCGATGACGCGGCCCCCTTCGGAGACGGCTGCAGCCTACGCTGAGGACGAGCAGCGGATCGGGCTCAGCCGGATCCGGATCGGGTGCATCCTGGCGATGGTCGTCCTGCCGGCGGGTTCGCTGGTCGACTGGTTCATGTACCCGGAGCGGATCGGGTCGTTTTTTGTGGTCCGGCTGGTGGGGGCGCTGGCGATGCTGCCGCTGCTGGTTCTGGTGAGCGGGCCGATGCTCCAGCGGTTCTATCGGAGCGTGGGGGTGCTGCTGGCGATGATGCCCGCGGCGTCGATGGCCTGGATCATCCATGAGGCCGGGGGTGCGGAATCGCCCTATTATGCCGGGCTGAACCTGGTGCTGCTGGCGATTGGCCTGGTGCTGCAATGGAACCTCGTGCAGAGCCTGGTGGCGGTGGCCCTGGTTCTGGCGATGTATCTGGCGGCCGTGGGCGGGGTGCCGCCGCCGCCGGTGCGCGGTGTTTTCGTGAACAACCTCTGGTTCCTCTTCCTGACCGGGATCATCGTGGTGATGGGGAATCACATCCAGTCGATGCTGCGCTGGAGCGATTTTGCGGCCCGGTTCGAGCTGGATCAGAACCGCAAGACCCTCGAAGCGACCAACCAGCGGCTTCGGGAGCTGGACGAGCTCAAGGGCCGGTTTTTTGCCAACATCAGCCATGAGCTGAGGACGCCGCTGACGCTGCTGCTGGGTCCTTTGGAGACGCTGCGGGCCCGGGCGCCGACGGCGGATCCCCAGTTTCGGGACCTGGTGGACACGATGCACAACAACGGCATGCGGCTGTTGAAGCTGATCAACGACCTGCTCGATCTGGTGCGGTTGGACGCCGGCGGGGCGAAGTTGCAGCCGACGCACGTGCCCATCGAGGAGTTTCTCCGGGGGCTGCTCAACGCGGTGCGCCGGTTTGCGGAGGATCGCGGGCTGGCGTTGAACTGCGAGATCAGTCCCGAGCTGACGGTGGTGCATGCGGATCCGGACAAGCTCGAGAAGGTCTTTCTCAACCTGTTGTTCAACGCGGTGAAGTTCACGCCGGCCGGGGGGCGCATCACGCTCCGGGCGCGCCGGGAGGGGGACGAGGCGGTGTTCGAGGTCTCGGACACCGGGATGGGGATTGCCCCGGAGCACCTGCCCCACCTGTTTAGCCGGTTCTGGCAGGCGGACTCGTCGGCGCAGCGGAAATTTCAGGGGGCAGGCATTGGGCTGGCGCTGGTCAAGGAGCTGGTGCTGTTGCATCGGGGCTCAGTGCGCGCCGAGAGCCAGTCGGGGGCGGGGACGACGATGATTGTCCGGATCCCGGTGGGGCCGGCACCGGCGGCGGCGCCGGTTCCGGCGGGGGGGGTGTCGGCGCCGACGGATCGGCCTGCGGCGGCGGCGGCGGTGGCCGACGAGGCCCGCCGGGGCGATCAGGGGCGGGAACTGTGGCTGGCGTCGCTGTATCGCCGTGCCGAGTTGTTTTCGAACTTGGTGCCGTTGCGGGAGAGCCTGAGGCCGTGGACCCCCGGGGGGAGCCATCAGCAGCGGCCCCGGCTGTTGATTGCGGACGACGAACCGGACATGTTGCGCTTTCTCAAGCTTCAACTCGAGGAGGACTACGAGATCCTGGAAGCGGTGGACGGCGAGCAGGCAGCGGCCATGGCGTGCCAGTATCTGCCGGATCTGATCTTGTGCGACATGATGTTGCCGGAAAAGGACGGGGTGCAGGTCTGTCGCGAGCTGCGGGCCAACCCGTCGACGCGGAGCATTCCGTTCGTGATGTTGACGGCGCGGGCGGATGACGAGACCAAGCTGCAGGCGCTTTCGGCGGGGGCGAGTGATTTCCTGTCGAAGCCGTTTTCGACGACGGAGCTGCGGGTGCGGCTGAAGAACCTGGTGGACAATTACCAGTTGCAGCGGGCTCTGGCGTGGCAGAACCAGAAGCTCGAGGCGACCCTGCAGCAGCTGAAGGAGACGGAGCTGCAGCTGGTGCAGTCGGAAAAGATGGCCTCCCTGGGGCGGATGAGCGCGGGGATCATCCATGAGATCAACAACCCGCTGAACTTCACGCGGACGGGCCTTTACACGCTGGCAGCGTACGGTCCCCGGCTGCCGGAGGGGGCGCGAGCGGAGTTCGAGGATACGCTGCGGGATCTTGGGGAGGGGGTATCGCGGATTGCGAGCATTGTCTCGGATCTGAGGACGTTCACCCATCCGCAGGCCAGCGTGCGGGAGGAAGTGAACGTGGCGCTGACGGCGGGGGCGGCGTTGCGGTTTCTGGCGGGAGAATGGCGGGAGCGGGTGACGGTGGTGAACGAGATCCCGGAGGATTTCGCGGTGCGGGCGTCGCGGAGCAAGCTGATCCAGGTGTTTGTGAACCTGATGCAGAACTCGCTGGATGCCCTGAAGGAGAAGCAGTTTGCGGGCGAATCGCCGACGTTGCGGCTGCGGGCGGAGGTGCGGGGGGATGCGAAGGTGCTGACGATTTGGGACAACGGGAACGGGATTGCGGAAGCTCACCTGGGCAAGGTGTTCGAGCCGTTCTTCACGACGAAGGAGGTGGGGCAGGGCACCGGTCTGGGCTTGAGCATCGTGTATCGGCTCATGAACGAGTTCGGCGGGCGGGTTGTGGTGCGGAGCGAGCCGGGGAGGTTTTGCGAATTTGCCTTGGAATTCCCGGGGCAGGTGAGCGATAAGAACGAGGTGGCTCGGGCGGTCTGAGGGATTGTCATGGACTCTCTGGATACCATCTACGACTACAAACGCTACGCCGTGCTGTATGTGGACGACGAGGAGTTGTCCCTGAAGTACTTCAACCGGGCGTTTGGCGACAAGTTCCGGATCCTCACGGCCACGAATGCCCAGGACGGGTTCCGGCTTCTCGAGGATCATCAGGACGAGATCGGCGTGGTGATGTCCGACCAGCGGATGCCCGGGGAGAAAGGCGTGCAGTTTCTCGAGCGGGCCCGGCAACTGCGTCCGCGCATCATTCGGATTCTGGCGACGGCGTTTGCGGACCTCGAGGCGGCGATCGAGGCGGTGAACGCGGGGGCGATCTACAAGTACGTCACCAAGCCTTGGGACGTGCCGCTGCTGGAAGCCACGCTTCGCCGGAGCCTCGAGTTCTTCATCGTGCAGACGGAGCGCGACCTGCTGTTGCGGGAGAAGCTCTCGACCGTGCACCGGATGGTGATCACGGATCGGGTTCTGAGCCTGGGGGTGCTGGCGGCGGGGTTGGGGCATCACCTGCGGAACACGATGGACGCGGTCCGGACCTTTCTCGAGCTGACGCCCGAGATGCTGCATCGGGAGAACCTGGACTTGACCCAGCTGCGGCATCCGACCTTCTGGCAGGATTTTCATCGGTCGGTGCAGCAGCGGGTTCGGATGATTTTGGATCTGCTGACCGATCTGGCGGCGGGGGCGAGTGGTCCGTTCCGGTTTGATACCGAGGTGCGTTTGAAGGAAGCGGTGGACGCGGCGGTGGTTTCGCTGGCCCCGGAGTTGACCCAGCGACGGATCGAGGTCAGCAACCAGATTGACGCAACCCTGCCGGCGCTGCGGGTGGATGGCGCCCGGTTCGGCAAGCTCTTCACCCTGCTCTTGCGGGATGAACTCTGTAACCTCCAGGAGGGCGGCGTGGTCCGGTTCGAGGCGGCGCTTCATCCGGCGGACGGAAGCCGCCCGGCGGAAATCGAGGTGCGCATCAGCGACAATGGCCCCGGAGTTCCGCCCGACGCGATCCTGTCGTTGTTCGACCCGTTTGTGACGCGCAAGGAGCAGCCGCAGGAGTACGGGATCAACCTGATGGCCTGTTACTTTGTGGTGTACCATCACGGGGGCCGGATCCAGGTGCGCCAGGGACAGGAGCGGGGGTTGGGCCTGACGATCACGCTGCCACTCGAGCCGCCCTCGGCGGTGCCGGGGAACGAGGCCGACGAGTTCCTGGTCCGGGCGATGACCAACGAGCGGCTTTGGGAGCGGTTACTGGCGGGGATCTGACCTTTCGGGGCGCGGGTCGTCAGAACCGCAGAGGACCCGGTCAGCGAACTCAGCCCGCTGCGCTTCAGACGAGGCGCGATCCGAACACGGGCGGCCGCTGTTTCAGGACCCTTACCCGGGGGGCGTCGGCTGTGTCGGCGGGATGTTGGTGCCCGGGAGAAGTTCCGGCGGGAGCTGGCTGCGCAAGATGGCCTCGGCTTCGGGGCGGAGCCGGCGTGAGGAGGTCAGGAGGTAGCGGACGACCTCGATCTGCATGTCACGGAGCGGGGGGAGTCCCACCCGTTTCTCGGAGGGGCCGCCGAGGATTTTGGACTGGTATCGGGTCCAGAGGTTGCGGGCGAGGGCCTGGTAGCCGTTGTAGGCGTCTTCGTCGCCATCCACGAGGTTGAGATAAGCGTACCGCAGCGCGCCCATGATGTTCGAGGTGGTGCGGTCCATGTCGGTTTCGCCGGCATCCTCGCTGACCCGCTTGACGACATAATCGTCGAGGGTCATGGCTGCGGGGTAATCCCTGGGGTATTTCTCCTTGACGACGGCGAGCCATCTTTCGGCCTCGCGCGTTCGGGCGTGGGTGTAGAGGAAATAGACGGCATTGAGGAGAAAGTTCTTGTGGGCGCGGCTGATATGATCGCGCATGACGGCGTCTTCGGCCATGGCCTCTTCGTAGGCGGCGTGGGTTTTGGGGATGATGTCGAGGTTGGGTTCGAGTCGGAATCCCTCATCGAGGTGGGATTCGATGAGGCGGCCCCGGCGGAAGGCGAGGTCCATGGCCTGGTAGACGACGCGTCGGAGCTGGATGAGGTCTTCCTTGGATTTGGCGAGGCGTTTGCCGAGGGCGGCCCAGTAGATGGCGTGGGTTTCGGGCATCCGCCAGTCGAGGGGGCCGTAGGTGGTGTCGGTCTCCTGCATGCTGGCGGGGTCGAGGCGGTAGATCTCGCGGAGTCGGGCGACGCGCTCCTTTTGTTCGGGGGTTTGGGGGTCGAGGAGTTCCTTCCAATCGGGGTGGCCGCCGGGGAGGACGGCCTCCATTTCGGCCGCCCAGACGCCCTTGTAGAACTTGTGGGCATCGTCCATGTTCGCGCCCATCTTATGCTGGAAGTGCCAGGCGAGCTCGCGATAGATGAGGACCTCGTGGGGGTTGTAGCGGAGGGCCTGGTCGCGGAGGAGTTCAATCCCGCGTTTGACCCACATCCAGCGGTCGCGGAAGTCGCTGAACTTGATCGAGATATTGTAGGACATGTCCCAGGCCTGGACGACCCAGACCGTGGCGTTGTGGGGCTGGAGTTTGGTGATCCAATCCGCCAGCTGGACTTTTTCGAAGTACTGGTCGTTTTCCTGGAGGTCCATGGCGCGGATCCAGAGGGCATTGGCGATGAGCCCGCGGAATCCGCCGAGCGCGACGGTGGTGAGCGCGAGGATGGGGGGGGCGTTGGTCAGCGGCTCGACCCGGGTCAATCCCAGTTCGCTTCGCCGCTGGTTGAGCCCGCGTTCGGAGTGGTAGGCGGAGACGAGCAGCGCCGCGGCCACGGCCAGCAGGATCCCCTGACGGATGCGGGAGGAGCGGCGCTTCATACCTTCCCCTGGGCGGTGGCGAGCTCGCGTCGTGTGAAGACGAGGACTCCGAAGGCGGCGAAGAGTCCGCCCACCAGGACGACGATTTGACCGAAGGCCCGGGCCAGGGTGGTCCAGGAGACGGTGCGGCCGGTGCTAAGGGCTTCGATGGGCGAGAAATCGCGGACGAGGTTCACGGTCCAGAGCGCGGCGCGGAACGCACCCACGGAGGTGTGGTCGAACCAGTTGGGTTCGGCGACCATGCCGGTGTCGTGGTCGACCTCGCGGATGGTGCCCTGTTCGACGATGTTCTTCATCGTGCCGGTCGAGAAGGAGAGGATGAGCAAGCCGAGCGCGAAGAACGCGGCCACGGGGAACGACAGGAAACTCGCGGCGGCGAGTCCGACCGCGGCGAGCAGGGCGAGCCAGCAGAAGACGACGAGGACGCCCCGCATGTAATTCGTGGCGAACGAGCCCTGGTGATAAAGGACTTCGAAGCCGTCCTCGATGGGGAAGAAGAGGGCGGTGGGGTTTTGGTTGGTGTATTCGACCGTGAGCACGCCTTCGGTGTCGAGCAAGTTGGGGGGGAGCGGGAACTCGTGGAAGGTTTCGGCGGCGTGGCTGAAGACCTGGCCGACGCGTTGCGACGCGGAGGGCGGGCCGGCTTCCCAGAGGCCTTCGTAGGTGCCGGTGAGCGCGCGATCGACGGCGAAGAACTTGATCCGGAGGTAGAGGGGCCTGTCCCGCAGCGCCGCGGCGTGCTCAGCCAGGTTGATGCGCCAGATCCGGGTGTATCCCGGCAGGACGACCTGGTACTGGGCGCGGACCTGATCCGCGACCATGCGCCGGGCATCGGCGCGGGGGAGGCGGGCGAAGTCGGGTTCTTCGCGTCGCTTCTTGAGGATCTCGTCGATGACCGGGTCGAGATCGGGGATCACCTCGCGGGCGGAGCCGCGGGCGACGAAGATCTCGTTGCGGAGGACCTCCTGCTGGGCGGGCGAAAGATGGCGGGCGCGCCACTGGAGTTGGAGGAAGACGGTGCCGGCGCAGAGGCCCAGGAGCAGGGCGTCGAGGATGAGGATGCCGAGCCATTTGCCGAGCCAGATCTGCCAGCGCGCCACCGGCTTCACGGCCACGACCTGCAGTTGGCAATCCTCGATGTCGCCCGCCAGGGTGCCGCAGGCGAGCCAGAGGGTGGTCAACCCGAGGACGGCGGTGATGAGCCCGAGCGTGTAGGTGAGAACGATCTGTGTCAGGCCGCGGGCCGTGCCGTCGTCCTTGATCACTGCGGGCAGCAAGAGCACGCCGCCGATGAGCAGCAAGGCGAGGACGGGCACGAGGCGGAACCGGAAGGCCGCCTTCAGGGTGAGACGGGCGATGGCCACCACCGGTCGCATGCGTCAGGACTTGCCTCCGAGGAGGTCGGTGAGCCGTTGATCGGCCTGGTCGAGGTTGGGAGGGGCGGCGGCGGGCGTTGCCGGCGGTGTCGGGGGCGGCGATGGGGGGCCTCCCTGGCTGAGGGCGGCGAGCCGGGACTCGTCGACGGCGGGTTCGCGGGGTGCGGTGGTGACGCGGGGGCTTTCGGGTTCGGCCGGACGAGCGAACCGTTCCAGGGCGCGGTCGACGGAAGGGACGGCCTGGTCCTCGCCGCGCAGGTAGGCGGCCACGCGATGGCCCGAGGTGGCGCCCGAGGTCGCTTCGCTTTGCTTGGCTCGTTCGACGACGCCGAGGAAATAGCTCTCGAGGTTTTGCGTGGGATTATCGAGGCGGACCCGGTCGGGGCCGGCTTCGCGGCGGAGGATCTCGAGCACGCGTTCGAGGATGTCGCGCGGGAGGATGGGGACAGTGATTCGGATGGCGTCGGGTGTGGCGAGGAGTTCCTTCAGGGTTCCCATGGCCTGGATGCGCCCGCCGTAGTAAATGACCACCCGATTGCACACATCCTCGACATCCGCGAGCAGATGGCTGCTCAGGAGGACGGTTTTGCCCCGCGCTGCCAGGGCGAGGATCAGGTCCTTGACCTCGCGGCAGCCGATGGGGTCGAGGCCCGCGGTGGGTTCGTCGAGAACGACGAGGTCGGGGTCATTGATCAAGGCCTGGGCGAGTCCGATGCGGCGCTGCATACCCTTCGAGAACTCGCCGACGGTGCGGCGCCGGACCTGGCTCAGCCCGACCATTTCGAGCAACTGCTCGCTGCGCTGGCGGCGTTCCCTGGGCGAGAGATGAAAGAGGTTGCCGAAGAAATCGAGGGTCTCGCCCGAATCGAGGTAGCGATAGAGGTAGGACTCTTCGGGGAGGTATCCGATGCGGGCCTTGGTGGCGACGTGTCGGGGCGAATGGCCGAAGACCTCGACGTGCCCCTGGGTGGGATACAGCAGGCCGAGGAGGATTTTGACGGTGGTGGACTTGCCTGAGCCGTTGGGGCCGAGCAAGCCGAAGACCTCTCCGCGCCGGACCTCGAAGTCGACCCGGTCGACCGCGCGCGCCTTGGGGCGGCCCCAGAAGTCCTTGAAGACCTTCGTCAGGCCGCGGACGGCGATGACGGCGTTGTTGGGGGCTGGCGACACGGGGGCGACCCCGGCCGTCGTCGCGTCGATTGAGCTGATGATCTCGCTTCCCATGCTGTGCAATGCCCGTGACCCGAGGGATCCGGCTTTGACCTGTCCCCGGCCTGATCCACACGGCAGGACTCTAGCAGAGGCCCGGCAGTGCGACAACTGGGCGTTTTGCGGCACAGCGGGATCCGGTTCCGCGGGATCCGGCTCAGGCTTCCAGCCGGTCGATCAGTCGCAGCCCGGGGATGTGGCTGAAATGGCGGTCGACAGCCAGGAGTGTAGCCCCGGCACGAAGAGCGCAACAGGCCACCACGACATCCGGCAGAGGGAGGATCACACCCCGTCGATCCAGTTGCCACAGGAGTCGTTCCGCGGATTGCCAGAGTCGATCGTCGGTAGGGATCCAGATCATGACATTCCAAATCGCCTGATACCGATCGAGGACGGTGCGGTGATGCAGGCCGCGCGCCACTTCGCAGCGGACGACGCCGCAGACCGCCAAGTCACGCGTCGCGGCGGTGAACGCCAGCAGTTTCAGGGGATCCCTCCCCTCGCGCATGGTGCGGATATAGAAGCTACTATCGACGAGCACGGGGTCTGCGGCCATAAGCGGGCGGCTTCTCGGCCAGGAGGGGTGCGGTGTGAGGGGTGGAAGCCGGATCGAACGCCGTCTTCAATTCCGTGGGACTGAGCCCGAGCCCTTCACTCGCCAACTGGACCAGGCGGGCTCGCCGGTCCATTTCACGCAGGGCGAGATCGATCGCGGCAGTCTTGCTCGAGGTTCCTGTGGCGACCATGACCCGGCGCAACAAGGCCTCGTCAATTCGCAGGGTCATTTTCACGAGACAAAAGTATGGCACCAATACCAGTCTTTGTCCATTCAGTAGTATGGTGATGCACCTGCCGCCGACGTCTTTCGCGATTCGGAACGCGCGGTGGCGTGGCGAAGCCGACGGAGTCGCAGCGGACTGCGGTTCCGGGCGAGGTTTCGGCACTGGAGCGGTGGAACTCGCGCTCCGGAAGGGGTGCGGAGCTCAACGGGAGACGTTCCGGACGAAGCGGGCGATTCGTTCGACGGCGATTTCGATCCGGTCCAGGGCGGTGGCGAAGCAGCATCGCAGGTAGCCTTCGCCGGCGGGGCCGAAGGCGCTGCCGGGCACGCAGGCGACCCGTTCCTCCTGGAGCAGGCGGACGGCGAATTCCTTCGAGGTCAGGCCGGTGTTGCGGATGCAGGGGAAGGCGTAGAACGATCCGCGGGGCAGGGTGCAGGGGAGGCCCATCTGGTTGAAGGCGCTGACGATGACATGGCGGCGGAGGCGGTAGTGCTCGCGCATTTCGGCGGTATCGGCGTCGCCGTTTCGGATGGCTTCGAGGGCGGCCTCCTGGCTGACGATGCTGGCGCAGAGCATCGAGTACTGGTGGATTTTCATCATGGCCTCGACGAGGTGGGCGGGGCCGCAGGCGTAGCCGATGCGGAAGCCGGTCATGGCATAAGCCTTCGAGAAGCCGTGGAGGAAGATCGTGCGTTCGGCCATCCCGGGGAGGGCGGCGAGGCTGCGGTGTTCGCCCTCGAACGTCAGTTCGGAGTAGATCTCGTCGGTGATCACCAGCAGGTCATGGCGGCGGACGAGGCGGGCGATCCCCTCGAGCTCGGCCGGGGTGAGGGTGCCGCCGGTGGGGTTGGTGGGGAAGTTGAGGACCAGGACCTTGCTGCGAGGGGTGAGGACCGCGGCGATGGCGTCCGCGGTCACGGCGAAGTGGTCCTCGGCGCGGCAGGGAACGGCGACGGGGACGCCGTAGGCCAGGGCGATACTGGGGCAGTAGCTCACGTAACACGGCTCGTGGTAGACGACCTCATCGCCGGGGTCGAGGACGGCGCGCAGGGCGATATCGAGCGCCTCGCTGACGCCGACGGTGATGAGGATTTGCCGGCGTGGGTCGTAAGCGACGCCGAAGCGGCGGGCGACGCTCTCGGCGATGGCCTCGCGGAGCCTGAGGAGGCCGAGGTTCGAAGTATAGGTCGTGCGCCCGCGTTCGAGGGCGTAGATGGCGGCTTCGCGGATATGCCAGGGAGTGACGAAGTCCGGTTCGCCGACGCCCAGCGAGATGACGTCGGGCATGCCCTGGACGATGTCGAAGAACTCGCGGATGCCGGAGCGCGGGAGGGTCCGCACATGCCGGGCGATGAACTCCCGATCTGGAACCACCGTCGTCATGCAGGGGCCAAAGGCAACGCCAAAAGCCGGCGCTCGAAAAGGAAAAAGTGCGCACCCCTCTCCCTCTGTCCCTCTCCCCACTCCTTCGTCGCGGGGCGAGGGAAAGACTGGGGTGCCGTCAAGAGCCGGCCCCGGTTCATCAGAGGGAGGCGAGCAAGGCGACGCCCACGACAACGGCCACGGACCGGTGGCCGTGGACCAGGCAGGCGCCGACGCAGAACATGACGAGCAGGGCGACTTCCGTGGTGAGGCCCGGGTCGATGCGCGGTTCGGATCGGCGGAGGAGATTGCCGCCGGTGACGAGGGCGGTGAGGGCGAGCAGGCTGGCCGCGGTGAGCCATCGGCCGTGTCCCTGATCCAGGATGGCGCACAGGACGCCGAGCACGGTCACGAGTGGGAAGGTGCGAAAGCCCGCCAGTTCCGACGCTGCCCGTTCCCGCTGGAGTCCCACGAGCAAGCCAAGCCCCAGGGCGATGCCGAGGTTCTCGAGCGTGTTGGTGAGTTCGACCGCCATGGGCTCTGGCACTCGGCGCGCCCTTTCCGGTCCTCCCGGACGCGGTTCGCGCCGTCCGCGGGTTTCTTGTAGCACGGACTCGCGGCGGGGGCTGCAGAAAAAACGGTGTTTCCATGGCATGGGATCTGTGTCTGACTTGACGGCATGGCGAGCGTGAGGAAGCCGGGGCGAGCCTATGCCGCTGCCGGGGTGGACATCGAGTTGGGCAACACGGTCAAGGCGACACTTCCGGCGTTGCTGGCGCGGACGCGTCGGCCGGGGGTGATCGGGACGGTGGGCGGTTTTGGCGGCTTGTTTGCCCTTGACCCTCGGAGGTACCGGCAGCCGGTCCTGGTGGCGAGCGTGGACGGGGTTGGGACGAAGCTGAAGGTGGCCTTTGCCATGGACCGGCACGACACGATCGGGCAGGACTTGGTGAACCACTGCGTGAACGACATCGCGGTGCTGGGGGCGGAGCCGCTGTTTTTCCTGGACTACCTGGGGACGGGCCGGCTCGAGCCGCGGGTGTTCGAGGCGATCCTCCGAGGTTTTGCTAAGGCCTGCGCCGAAAACCGCTGCGCCCTGATCGGAGGCGAGACCGCCCAGATGCCGGGGTTTTACGGGGCGGGCGAATACGACGTGGCGGGGACGATTGTGGGGGTGGTCGACCGGGGAGCGCTGCGCGACGGGCCGCGGACGATTCGGGCGGGGGACATGCTGGTGGGGGTGGCATCGAACGGGTTGCACACGAACGGCTATTCCCTGGCGCGGCGGATCTTGTTCGAGCAGATGGGGCTGAAGCCGAGGGACCGGGTGCCGGAGCTGGGCGGGCGCGTGGGCGACGAGCTGTTGAAAGTGCACGTCAGCTATGGTCCCGTGATCCGGGCGTTGCTCCGGCGCTTCGAAGGGTCGGGTCAGACGCCGGTGCCGCCGTCGCGGCGGGTGTTAAAGGCGTTCGCCCACATCACCGGCGGCGGGTTTACGGACAATCTGCCGCGGGTTCTGCCGGCGCGGTGCGATGCGCTGATACGGCGCGGGACATGGGAGGTGCCGCCGGTGTTTCGGCTGCTGGCGGAGCGCGGGGGTGTGGCGGAGGTCGAGCTATACCAGGTGTTCAACATGGGGATCGGGCTGGTGGCGGTTGTGGCTCCGGGCTGTGCGGAGGCGGTTCGCCGGCGCATCGCGGCGTCGGGTCACCGCGCCTGGCTCATCGGAGAGATTGTTCCGGGCACCGGCGTGACGCGAATTGTCTGAGCCGGGTCTCGTTCGAGTAGCGTATGAGCCTTTTTCGGATCGGACCGCCGCTGTTCGAGCGGGGGGACAATGGACGTCCGCGGACGAACATTGCAACGCTGTTCCTGGATCCGGCGGTGTTGGTGACGACGCCTGGTTTTCACGGCTCCCAGCGGCTGCGGTTCCTCGAGTGGATGAACGGGGAGCGGGTCCGGCAAGGGCTGCCGGTGCTCGATGCGGCGGCCGAAGCCAGGCTGTGCGAGCAGTCGGTCGATCTCATCGTGGCGGGCGATGTCCTGCAGATCCGGCCGGATCCGAGTCTCCTGGATGCGGCGTTTGCCGCGGACGAACTGCTTCAGGAGGAGTATCTCAAGCCCCAGATCCGGTTTCTGAACGTGGATTTGAGCCGCGTCCAGCAGGCGATCAAGGAGCGGGGTGAGCTGTGGCGGATCAGCGCGTTGCCGACGAGCCGGGCCGAGACAATCCAGCTCATCCAGGGGTCGCGGGTGGCGATCCGGGAGCAGCCGGTCTACTACTACAATGCGTATTCGGGGACCCGCCATTTGACCTATGCCGGGTTTGCGAGCCTGGCGCGGTGCCAGCCGGGTGCCCTGGCCCGGCAACTGCAGGAGATCGCCGATCACTGCCGGGCGCTGAACCGTCTGGGCGAGCCGGAGGTGGCGTTTTTTGCCACGGACGCCTCGTTTGGCCCCGGGGACTTCGCCGGGGTGCGGTTTGTGGACTTGTCGGCGGAGGCGTTGCAGGCGGCCTACGCGCAGCTGGTGGCGCGGTTCGAGGCGGCGGTTCCGGCGGATCTCCGGCAGGATGATCCCCAGGAGGAATTGTGGCGCACCCGGATGTTCTCGGCGCTGATCGGGCATCGGGACGAGAGTGCGACCGAGGTGGCGCTGGCGGGGTTGAATCCGGACTTCAACCAGCGCATCCGGTGGTTGCCGGGCGGCCGGTTCGAGCAGGGGGAGCTGATGGTCGACACGGTGTTCGAGCAGGCCAAGGAACATCCCGAGCTCTCCTGGTTCCAGGGGCTTTGTGACGACAAGGTCCGGGATTTCATCTTCAACTTCATGCGGGAGTACGGCCGGATCGAGTACGTCAACGTCGGCCGCATTCTGACCTCCTCGGGTGGCGGATCGAACGAGGGCGGGCGGCGCGAGGTTTACGTGGCGGAGCTCAAGCAGATGGGCCAGCCCGGTCCGATCACGCGGTTCATGCGGCTGCAGAAGTACGGGGTGCGCGAGCGTCTCGACGAGGGGAAGGACCTGGCGCGGGCGCTGCTCGAGACGGAGTACTACACGGAGTACATCCTCGATCGGCGGTTGGGGTGTTGGTATCTCGGGATGGCCGTCCGGCTCGAGGTGAACATGCGCCGGTTCCAGGAGGCTTACCAGGGCACACAGACGGACATGGTGGGGCTGCTGGTGCCGGTGACGTACTTCGAGCGCGCGTATGTGCCGGGCTTTCCGGCCCGGTCGCTGCCGCGGTCGCGGTATGCGCGTCCGGAGTACGCCCTCCGGTTGGCCCGGCTGCTGGGGGCCGCGGCGGTTCCCAACCTGATTGTCGGCCGCGCGCGCGAGTCGACGGGCGAGGTCGTGTTCGACCAGGGGGACGAGGTGGTGGTCGAGGACGCCCACGGCCTGCCGGAGCGCATTGTGGTGACGGACAACGCGGGGTCGTTCGTCGCCTGGCGGCAGGAGAGCCTGCTCGAGTTCGCCAGGGCCTACGCCCGGCCCGTGAACGAGCGAACCGCGTTCGTGGGGCATCCCCGGGAGTTTGCCGGCGCCTATCTCGAAGCGTTCGAAGCTCGATTCCGCGAGGTCCAGTCGCACTACCGGCAGCATCGTCGGGCGTTCGACACGCTGTTCAAGCACCTGCCGTTCGACGAGAAGGGGAGCTACGCCTGCCGGTGGGCCCACGTCCTGCGGCGGTTGGACCAGGCGGACCCGCAAGCGCTCACACGGGCGATCGGCACCCACATCGCCGCGCTCCCGTTCTCAGAATTGCCGCAATCGGCGCCTCCCCCGCCGATCTGACCTCCTCCTCCCAAAATCGAAATCGGTCTCGGTCTCGGGATCGGTCTCCGCGGGCCGTGGGGTGGCAAGTGGCAAGCGGCGGTGTCCTGAGAGTTTGCGTGCTCTTGCCACTTGCCACTTCGCGCTTGTCCCCTGCGCCGCGCCGTTGCGTCCTTGCGTTGAATGCCACCGCCCGGAAGGCAACGCAAAGGCTCGAAGACGCCAAGGGGAGAAAAGATGTTCCCTGGTTTCCGTGTTCCGTGTTCCGCGGTTTGCCTTCTGCTGCTCTGCGCCTCTGCGAGCGCTGCGGGAAAACCTGCAAGCAGATGCACCCGGTCGGTCACCGGCCTTGCTGATCTACCGCACCCCGCGGGGTACCCGTCTCCCTCGATCCCTCCCCCGCTCCGGGGTCGCAGGGGGAGGGAAGAACCGGCGCGCGGACTCCTGTTCGCCGCAGGCGAATCCCGTATTCCCAGCGCAGTCTAGAGTCCTCGGCTTGTGAAACAGGTGGGCAACAGGTCAAGTTTGGCCATTCCGGTTTCAAACCTCCCCTGCTTCCTTCGAGGACGCCACATTAGCTACTCCGCGTTCGGGTAGGAGCCGAGGACTTTGACGAAGACGCAGTGGCGTTCGAGGTCCTCGAGGGCTTTGGCGACGCGCGGGTCCTGGGCATGACCGTCGCAGTCGACGAAGAAGAAGTACTCCCAGGCCTTGCGCTTGCTCGGGCGGGACTCGATCTTGGTCATGTTGATGCGGTACCGGCGGAAGGGGACGATGGCGCCGTGGAGGGCGCCGACGCGGTCGGCGACGCAGAACATGAGGCTGGTGCGGTCGCGCCCCGTGGGGGGGGGCGACTGTCGGCCGAGGACGAGGAAGCGGGTGGCGTTGGCGGCGTTGTCCTGGACGTTGTGTTCGAGGACGGGCAGGCCGTGTTTCTCGGCGGCAAGGAGGCCGGCGACGGCGCCGGAGCGTTTGTCCCGGGCGGCGAGTTCTGCGGAGCGGGCGTTCGAGGAGGTCTCGATGGTCTCGGTGTTGGGGAAGTTGCGTTGGATCCAGCCCCGGCACTGGGCGAGGGACTGGGGATGGATGTAGAGGCGTCGGATCTGGCGCCGGGTGCCGGCGGCCATGAGGCAATGGTGGATCGGCATGACGATCTGCGCGACGATCTTCAGATCGCTGTCCATGAACATATCGAGCGTGTGGGTGACGATGCCCTCGGTCGAGTTCTCGACGGGAACGACCCCGAAATCCGCGCGGCGCTTGGCGACGTCGGAGAAGACATCGGCGATGGTCCGGAGCGGGACGTAGCGGAGGCTGGTGCCGAATCGCTGGAGGGCGGCCTCGTGGGTGAAGGTGGCTTCGGGGCCGAGGTAGGCGATGGCCATCGGTTTTTCGACCGCGAGGGCGCTGGACATGATCTCGCGGTAGATGGCCCGGACCGCCTCGTTATTGAGCGGGCCGCGGTTCATCCGGGTGACCCGCTGCAGGACGACCCGCTCCCGGTGGGGGGCGTAGATGGACTCGCCGTGCTTGCGTTTGTAGGAGCCGATTTCGAGCACGTGTTTCGTGCGCTCGTTCAAGAGCCGCACGATGGCGCGGTCGAGATGGTCAATGGCCTTGCGATGGTCCGAGAGGTTCATCCGAAGAGGGGGGCGCAGGGGGTGCTGTCGCATCGCCGGGAGGCGGTTCCGCCGGCGGGGTTTCCGTGGGCAGCGTGAGTTGTTCCGGAGGCGCGGTGGCCAGTCCCGGGTCCGCCGTCGCAAGGCCCGCCGGGCGCTCGACCGGCAGGCGCCGCAGTTCGTCGGCTGCCGGCAGGCTTTCAAGGTCGCGCAATCCGAAGTACTGCAGGAACAGAGGGGTCGTTCCGTATTGCATGGGACGACCGACCACCGCCGCGCGTCCGATGGTCTCGACCAGTCCCCGCTCGACCAGCGTCTGCAGAACGCCGTCGACGGACACGCCGCGGATCTGTTCCATCTCGGCCCGGGTGATGGGCTGGCGGTAGGCGATGATGGTGAGCGTCTCAAGGGCGGGCTGGGAAAGCCGTCCGGGGCGGGTGCGTTCGCCGGCCAGCACCCGGAGCCAGGGGGCGAACTCGGGCCGGCTCACGAACTGCCAGGCTCCGGCCACGCAGGCGAGCCGGTAGGTGCGGGCGGCGGTCTCGTGGGCCTGACGGAGCGTTTCGAGGGCGGTCTCGATGGCATCGAGTTTGACGTGCTTCCAGGCGCTGCCGGCAGGGTCCTCCGCGTGTTCGGCGGTGGCGACGAGCAGCGACCGGAGTTCGGACGGGCTCAGGGGCTTCTGGGAGGCGAAGAGAATCGCCTCGAGGATGGACTCGAGTTCGGTCATGCCGTGGTGGTGGGCGCGGGGCCATCGGCGCCCTCGACAACCTCGATCCGGACTGACTCCGCCGGGGGCGCGTCGGGGGCTGCCGTGAGTTCGATTTCGCCAAACGGTTCGGTCTGTGTGGCCTGCAATTGTCGGAGGCGGACGAGCTCGAGCAGGGCGAGGAATGTTACGACGATTTCCGGCCGGCTGCCGGCTCCATCGAAGAGCTCGGTGAACTTCAGGGAGCCCCGGCGGCCTAGCTGATCGCGGATGAACGTGATTTTCTCGCTGACGGTCCAGCGGTCAGGGACGATCTCGCGGGTCTCGCGCCGCTCCTGGAACCGTTTCAGGATGGCGCCGACCGCGCCGATCAGGTCGAACAGCGAGACGTCGGTTCGCGCCGCGGGCCGGTCGAACACGGGCTTGGGGGGTTGTCGCGCGAAGGTCGCTTCCTGCAGCGTCTCGAGTTCGTGGAGTTGCGCGGCGGCGTCCTTGAACTTCTTGTACTCGACGAGCTTGCGGATGAGCTCCCAGCGCGGGTCGCTGGCGTCGTCCCCCTCCTCCTCGCCGCCCGGGGCCTGCTGGTCGACCGGCAGGAGCTCGCGGCTCTTGAGGCAGAGGAGGGTGGCGGCCATGACGAGGAACTCGCCGGCGACGTCGAGGTCGAGCTGGCGCATCAGCTCGACGTACTCGAGGAACTCCGTGGCCAACCGCGTGAGGTTGACCTGGTAAATGTCGACCTCCTCCTTCTTCACCAGGTAAAGAAGGAGATCGAGCGGGCCCTCGAAGACTTCGAACTGGACCTTGTAATCATCCATGCAACCGGAGGAGGGACAGTACCGGCCGGAGCCGCTCTTTGCAATGATGGAGGTTGCGGTGGAATGCCGGCAGGCGTATTCGTCCGTCATGCGCGCTTTGTTCCTGATCCCGATGATGGTGGTGACAGCCGCCGCCTTGACTGCCCGCGTGGCCGCTGCTGGCGAGGCTCCCGGGGGGACGGACCTCTGGAGTCTCGCCCGCCGGGAATCGGAGGTCCACCGGTTCTCGACGCTGTTCACGGCGCAGGACGTGCGGGGACGCCTCTCGGGCGAGAGCGGGTTGGCGGCGGCGCTGGACTGGTGCAAGCGCACCGCGGTCACCCAGGTCTACATCGAGTGCTTCCGGGACGGCTACCAGGCGGACGGCGCCGCCGTGTCCAACGCCATGGCGCGGTTCCGCCAGGAAGGCTTCGGAGTCTCCGGGTGCGTCACGCCCACGCGTGTCGGCAAACAGTCCACCGGCTGGAACTTGATCTCGTGCTACACGGACCTGGCCACCCAGGATCGGGTGCGCGCCATCTTCGAGTTCGCCGCCCGCCTCTCGGACGAGGTCATGATCGACGACTTCTGGTTCACGGATTGCGCGTGCGCGGCTTGTGACGCGGCTCGGCAGGCCCGGACGGTGACAGTGGGGGGGAAGACGCACCCGGTGGCGGGGGAGAGCTGGGCCGACTATCGATGCGAGCTGATGCTCCAGGTCTCGAGGGAACACGTGCTCGGGGCCGCCCGGCGGGTCAATCCGAACGCCCGGCTCATCCTCAAGTACCCGCAATGGTACGACCGGTTCCACGAGCGGGGCTACGACGTCGCCCGTCAGACCCGCGATTTCGACCGGATCTGGGTCGGCACCGAGACCCGGGATTACCGGGATCCGCGGTGGGGCGGCACCGTGCCGTACGAGGCGTATTTCATCATGCGCTGGCTGGGCGACCTCGGCGGGGCGAAGTGCGGCGGCGGCTGGTACGATCCCTACGGCACGACCGAGCGGACCTACCTCGAGCAGGCGCGCCAGACGGTTCTGGGCGGTGCCCGGGAATCGCTGCTCTTCTGTTATGGGAGCCTGCAGAGCGAAACGGGGCCGCGGAACATCGAGGTTCTGCGGGCGGAAATCCCCGGCCTGCTGGCGATCGCGAAGGAGGTGCGGCGGCGTCCGGTCGTCGGCGTGGCGGCGTACAAGCCGGCCAGCAGCGCCGCCGAAGACGAGGCGCGCGTGTTCGATTTTGTGGGCATGCTGGGCGTGCCCCTCGTGCCGTGCTACGAGTTCCCGGCGCGCGCGCCGGCCGCGTTCTTTTCCGTGCACGCGCTCAAGGACCCCGGGTTGGTCCCGCGGCTGCGGCGGTTCATCCGGGACCGAAGAGCGGTGCTGCTGACGGATGGGCTGGCCGCGCGGCTGACGAACCAGGTCGATCTGACGGCCCGGAACGTTCAGGTGCTGCGGGTGGGCGGGGATCCGAAGTCGCTGCTCGCGCTCTCCCAGGGGACGCTGGACCGCCTGCGGGAGCCGCTGCTGCAGCCGTTTGCAGTCCGGTTCCGGGCGCCCAACCAAGTGGGGCTCTATCTCTTCAAGGACGGCAGTTGGGTGGTCGAGAACTTCAACGACCAACCGGTGGACGTGGACATCAACGGGCGCACGCTGAGCGTTGGCGCCCGGGATTGGCGGACGGCGTGGAAGTGAGCAAGCCCCGCCTGAGCTCGCGACGAAGCAGGGATCTGCCTTTGGGCTTGCGCGGGGAGGCGGCTGGCGGTCGAATGGCGGGCACCCGGATGACACTGATCGAGATTCTGTTGGCGTTGGGGGCGGCGGCGGTGCTGATCCTCGCGGTGGTGCTGTTTCTGGCGATCGTTCCCGGGCTGCTGGGCGTGCTGGCCGGCGCGATCCCTTTCCTTCTCGCCGTGGCCGGGCTCTACTCGTGTCTGCGCTCGAAGAAACCGCGGAACGTGAAGGTGCTTTGGGTGATCATCATCGTTCTCGCCCCGATCCTCGGGCCGCTGCTCTGGTTCCTGTGGGGCAGCGCGAACACGTGAGCTCCGATTCACGCGGAAGGGGATTGCCGCAATAACGCGCAAGGACCGCATAAGGAGCGGAGCTTCACCCATCCTCTTCTCCCCTTCCCAGGAGGCGAGGGAGACAACATGCCAACATGCCGGGGGGTGGTTTTCCGCTTGCCTTCGGGGGAGACGTTTGGTTCCTTTACTGCCCTGCGCGGTTGCCTCGGTAGCTCAGTTGGTAGAGCAGTTGACTCTTAATCAATTGGTCCCAGGTTCGAGTCCTGGCCGGGGCACCAGTTCAGCTGCAAGGGGATCTCGGTTGCCTCGACTCAAGGAAGCGCGCGACGGCGCTCAGGATCGAATACCTCCAGGTTCATGGCGGCATCGTACGACTACCGTCTCCTCAATCGGTCCGGGGTCAGGCTGCGGCTGAAGTCCCGCAGGGCCTTGGGTTCGACATCCCTGGCGGTCCCGGCGACGACATGGCCCAACAGGCTGCGAACGACCCACGGGCACCGGCAGGGAATCCGGCGTCCGACCGTGCCCGCGCATCCGAACACGAGACTCGAGGCGGCGGTTCGGTGCAGCGACGGGTTCCATGCCCTCACAGATCATGTTCCGTTAGGTCTGCGATGTTCATCAGCGCACGCAGCAACCCCATCTTCAACGCGCGGTTGGCGTGGACCGTAACCACGATCCTCTCCCGCCGCCCAGACATCACAAAAATGTGATGGCTCCCGTGAACCCGGGCCAACGTCCAACCTCTCTGGCGTACCACCCTCGCCAACTCCTTGCCCGACACTTGCTTCACAGCGCCAACTCGATCACGCGGTCGCTCTGCGCCAAAGCGCCCTCCGGCGTCTCCACGGAAAGCCAGCCCTCGACTGCCTGCCGCAGATTCGCCGTCACTTCCTGCATCGTCTCCCCTTGGGTGACACAGCCAGGCAGCGCCGGCACCTCGGCCCAATATCCGCCCTCCTCGGCTTCATGAATGATCGCCTTCAGATTCATGTGGTGAACGTAGCAGAGCGACCGCCCCACTCAAGCCCGGATGCCAGCCGGATCGTCACCCGCCAGAGGGCTCGGGCATCGAACGTTGATTATGCGACGGCTGGGGTGACATGGTGACAGACTCATAGTCCACACGGGGTTGAGCCTGGGGCAGGTGCTGCGGGTGCGGTACTTCAGTGACGGGGTGGTGTCGGAGTCGCGGGACGACGTGAAAGGGGTGTTTGAGAATTTCCGGGAGTGGTTTGGGCAGCGGCGGTGGACGGGGGCGTGGCCGATGCGGGGGGGTGGCGAGGGGGCCGTGCAACGGTGAGAGTGGAAGGGAAGAACGGTCTTTCGATGGAGGGTGCGGAGACCGAGGCGATCGCCGGCTTGGCAGTCTGGGCGAAATGCCGTTGAATGGGGGGGCGATGAGAGCCCGATTCATGATGTGGCGGCATTGGTTGCCGGTGTGGGGATGGGTGTTGCTGGTGTCGGGCGCGGCGGCGCGTCCGGGCGGTATGAGCCTTTGGTTCGCGGAGCCGGCCACGAACTGGGAGCGGCAGGCGTTTCCGGTGGGCAACGGCCGTCTGGGAGCCATGGTGTTCGGGGGGGTTGAGCGCGAGCATCTGCAGCTCAACGAGGACACCCTCTGGTCGGGGGGGCCGCGGGACACGACGAATCCCGAGGCGTTGGCGCATCTGCCCGAGGTGCGGCGTCTCCTGTTCCGGGGGGAGCCGGACGCGGCGGTCAAGCTGGCGGATCAGTATCTGATGGGCAAGCCGATGCGGATCCGGCCTTACCAATCGCTGGGCGATCTCCGTTTGGCATTTCAAGATCAGGAGACGTTCGAGGAGTATCGGCGGGAACTGGACCTCGAGACGGCGGTGGTGCGGATCACGTATCGCGTGGGGGCGGTGCATTACACGCGGGAGGTGTTCGCAAGCCATCCGGACCAGGTTCTGGTGATGCGTTTGACGGCCTCGGTTCCGGGGGCGCTGACCTGCTTCGCGACGCTGGATCGGGAGCGGGACTTTCGGACGACCGTCGAGGCTCCCAACCGGCTGATGATGGAGGGGGAGATCGATGGCGGGGAGGGTCTCGAGTATCACGTGGTGGTGCAGGCGCTGGCGGAGGGCGGTTCGGTGTACGTGCCGGGGCCGCGACTCGAGGTCCGGGACGCGACTGCGATCACCCTGCTCCTGGCGGGGGCGACGAGTTTCGGGGGGCGCGACGCGCGGGAGGCGGCCCGGGCCCACGTGACGGCGGCGGCGCGCAAGTCGTATGAACGTCTCCGGGCGGATCACATTCGGGATTACCGGCGATTGTTCGGGCGGGTGACCCTGGATCTGGGGGGGGAGAGTGCGGCGGCACGATCCACGCCGGAGCGTTTGGCTGCGGTGCAGGCCGGGGGGGGGGACCCGCATTTAGTGGCGACCTACTTTCAGTTCGGGCGGTACTTGTTGATTGCGAGCTCTCGACCCGGCGATTTGCCGGCGAACCTGCAGGGCTTGTGGGCGCAGGGGTTGAATCCGCCCTGGAACAGCGACTATCACCTGAACATCAACGTTCAGATGAACTACTGGCCGGCGGAGGTCACCGGGTTGTCCGAGTGTCACGAACCGTTGTTCGAACTGATCGAGTCGTTGCGCGAGCCCGGTCGTCGCACGGCGCGGGTGCACTACGGGGCCGGCGGCTGGGTGGCGCATCACCTGACGGACGTGTGGGGGTTCACGACACCGGCGGACGGTGCGGGGTGGGGTTTATGGCCGATGGGGGGGGCGTGGCTCTGCCAGCATCTTTGGGAGCACTATAGGTTTACGGGCGACAGGGTTTTCCTGGCCCGGCGGGCTTATCCGGCGATGAAAGAGGCGGCCGAGTTCTTCCTGGACTACCTGGTGGAGGACGAGCAGGGGCGTTGGGTTACGGGGCCATCGAGCTCTCCGGAGAACACATATCGGTTGCCCAACGGCAAGGTGGGCGGTCTTTGCATGGGGCCGTCCATGGACATCCAGATTCTGCGGGATCTGATGGGCAACTGCCTCGAGGCTGCGGCGGTGCTGAAGACGGATCGTGATTTCAGCGACCGTTTGCGCGGGGTGTTGTCGCGGTTGCCTCCCACGCGGATCGGGAGGCATGGACAGATCATGGAATGGGCCGATGACCATGAAGAACCGGAGCCGGGCCATCGCCACATGTCGCACTTGTTCGCGCTGCATCCGGGGCGGGGCATTACCCGGCAGGCGACTCCGGAACTGGCGCAGGCAGCGCGGGTGACGCTCGAACGGCGTCTCGCGCATGGGGGGGGGCACACGGGGTGGAGCCGGGCTTGGATCGTCAATTTCTGGGCGCGGTTGGGCGATGGCGCGAAGGCCTACGAGCATCTGATGGCGTTGCTGCGGAAGAGCACGGCTCCCAACCTCCTGGACCTGCATCCGCCGTTCCAGATCGACGGCAATTTCGGAGGAACGGCGGGGATTGCGGAGATGCTGTTGCAGAGCCACGCGGGGGAGATCGAGTTGCTGCCGGCGTTGCCGCCGGCATGGGCTGAGGGGAGCGTGTCCGGGCTGCGTGCGCGCGGTGGTTTTGGGGTGGATCTGACCTGGAAAGCGTGCCGGCTCGAGTCGGCACGACTGGAATCGAGCCTCGCGGGCGTGTGCCGGATCAGGGCGGGGATCCCGGTGGGCGTGCGGTCGGGCACTGCGCGGGGCAGTTCGGTGCCAATTCGAGTACTCGGTTCGGGGGCGGTGGAATTCAGCGCCCGGCGGGGCGGTGTTTACTGGATCAGCCCGGCCGAATGAGGTCGTGGGGCTGAGAACCGGTGGTAGAGTCGATTGCCGAGCGGGACGAGGATGGCGGCGGTGAGGGCGCCGGCGAGGACATCAATGGCGTAATGATAGCGGCAGTAGACGGTCGCCAGGCAGAGGAGGAAAACGACTGCCGAGTGGAACCACCGGATGCGGGGCAGGTAGCGCCATGAGAACCAGGCGGTGCAGAGGGCGATGGCGACGTGGCTGCTGGGGAAGGCGGCGCCGGGGCCTTCGAAGTGGCGGTAGATCCAGGCCATGAGGTTGAAGAAGGGGCCGATCTGGACGGCGGAGGGGTACGTTGGGTTGCCTGCCAGGGCCTGGACCTCCTCCGGCAGATGGAATCCGTCGATCTCGCGATAGAACGCGCGGGGGCCCATGACGGGCAGGCAGATGTAGGTCAGGTAGCAGAGATAGAAGACGAACGAGACGACCGCGACGTAGTGGAAGAACTGGCGGCGGTCGCGGAGGAAGAGAGCGATGCCGATGCCGGAGATCATGATGTAATAGGAGAAGTAGCAGGCGTACAGCACCTCGCTCACCGCGAGCACGGGGAGGGCCTCCATGAAGGCGATGCAGGGCTGGAACCCGAAGATCCGCTGTTCGGCGAGGATGAACCAGGCATCGAGGTAATCGGGGACGAGCATCCGGTTGAGGGCGCCGGTTTCGCGGTAGAACCCGGTGTAGAGGAGGACGGGGTAGAAGGAGCGGAGGAATTCGAGGAGGGGACGCCCGGGCCACCGGGCATTGGCGGTGACGAGGGCATGGACTCCGACGAGCGCGCCGGCATGGGCCAGGAGGAGCCAGGGCCATTCGGGGACGGTGGCATTGTGGAAGAGGAGGATCAGGAGTCCGACGATGAGGATGTAGCCCTGGGTGGCGTAATCGATGAACGTGTACTGCTTCATCTTGGGGGGAGGTGGGGGATCACGGGATCCAGCGGTGCGCACGGTACCAGGCAGCGGTGTGCTCGAGGCCTGGCCGGAGCCGTGTCGGGCAGGAGAACCCCGTCTCGGCCTCGAGCCGGGTGGTATCGGCGACCCAACCCAGGGCGAGCAACTCGCGGTGCTTGTCGTGGGCGAGCAGGCTCGGTCTGCGGCGGCAGCGGGCACCGAGGGCGGCGATTTGGCAAACCAGGGGAACCAGGGGGGCGGGTATTGGGAGGAACCGCGGGCGACGACCCAGGACGGCACCGATCTCGCGGGCCAAGTTGGCGGCGGTGACCACCTCGGGAGCGCCGACATGGTAGGTCTTGCCTGCAGCCGCCGGGTGGGTGAGGCAGTGCACCAGGGCCTCGGCGAGGTCGGGTGCGTAGACCAGGGTCAACTCCTGGCGTCCGCCTCCGATGCTCGGGACGAGGCCGGTCTGGGCCGCGCGGAAGAGGCGGAGGAACTCGAGGTCGCGCGGGCCATAGACGGCGGGCGGCCTGAGGATGACAAAGCCGGATGGGCACTGGGTGCGGACGGCCTCCTCGGCGTGCAGCTTGCTCGAGCCATAGGCGGAGACGGGTCTTGGGGGGTCGGTTTCCCGGGCTGGCAGGGTGTTCGAGGCGGGGCCGTGGGCGGCGAGGCTCGAGACCAGGACGAAGCGTTCGAGGCCGGTGGCGTGGCGGCGCAGGGCATCCAGGAGACGGACTGTGCCCCGGTGGTTGACGGCGTCGAAGTCGGTCCGGTGCAGCGCCCGGGTGAGTCCGGCGCAATGAACCACGTGGGTGACGCCTGCGACGGCGGCATCGAGGGTGGCGGGATCCTGGAGGGATCCCTCATGAACCTCGAGGCGGCCGTGGTGTGCTTCGAGGAAGCGGCGGGAACTGGTTTGTCGCAGCAGGATGACCGTGGGGCATTCGCGGGCGGCCAAGCGGTCGACGACATGGCTTCCGACGAAACCTGTGGCGCCGGTGACCAGGACTCTCATTCACAGCAGGCCCAGTTCGCGTCCGACGGTGCCCAATCGATCCAGGGCAAAGTCAATCTGTGCGTCGGTGTGCGTGGCCATGAGACTCAGGCGCAGCAGCTCCTGTCCGGGGGGCACACCGGGCGAGACGACGGGATTGACGAAGACGCCCTCTTCCTCGAGACGCCGGCAGAACTTGAAGGTCTTGACCAGATCACCCACATAGACCGGCAGGATGGGAGTTTGGGAGGCGCCCAAGTTGAATCCCAGGGAGAGCAACCCGCGCTTCATGCGTTCGGTGTTATGCCAGAGCCGGCGGATGCGCTCCGGCTCATGTTGCATGAGGTTCAGGGAGGCCAGCGCGGCGGCGGCGTTGGCGGGGCTCATGCTCGCGCTGAAGATGAGGGGTTTCGAATTGTGTTTGAGGTAGTCGATGGTCGCGGTGTCGGAGGCGATGAAGCCGCCGAGGCTGGCCAGCGACTTGCTGAAGGTGCCCATGATGAGATGGACATCGTCGGTGAGGCCGAAGGAATCGGCGGTGCCGGCCCCGGCGTGGCCGAGGACACCGATGGCATGGGCGTCGTCGACCATGATGACAGCGTGGTGTTCGCGGGCCAGGCGACAAAGCTCGGGCAAATGGATAATGTCCCCCTCCATGCTGAAGACGCCATCCACGACGAGCAACTTGCCGACGTCCGGTTCGATGCTTTGAAGCCGGTTTTGGAGGGCGGCCATGTCCTGGTGCGCGAACCGGACGAACCGGCCCTGGGAGAGGAGGCAGCCCTCGACAATGCTGGCATGGTCGCTTTTGTCGGCGATCACGTATTCGCCCCGGCCGACCAGGGCGCTGATGACTCCGAGGTTGACCTGGAAGCCGGTGCTGTAGAGGAGGACTGCCTCTTTGCGGACCAAGCGGGCCAGCGCCTGTTCGAGCTCGAGATGGATGTCGAGCGTGCCATTAAGGAATCTGGAGCCGGCGCACCCGGTGCCGTACTTGGCGACTGCGGCCTGGGCTGCCTCCTTGATTTTGGGGTGATTGGTCAGGCCCAGGTAGCTATTGGAGCCCAACATCAGGACCTTCCGGCCATTGATGATGACTTCGGTATCCTGGGCTGAGGAGATTGTGCGGAAGTAGGGGTACAAGCCCAGGGCGCGAACCTGGGCCGCGCTCCGGTAGCTGCGGACCTTGTCGAGCAGCCTGGGTGTCCCTGATCTCCGTGGCCCTGTTCCCTCGGGCGGGGACGCCGGTGAGCCGGTGGACCCTTCCTTCCCTTTGCGATGCGCTTCGAGTGTCGGTGTGCTTTCCGTGTGCTTCATATGCGGGGACCTGCTGTTTCGCGGCACCCCGCCGGCGAGATCCTCCGGACAGGACCACAACAGCAGGGCCACATCGAGGATCGACATACCCCGCCGCGGCCCTTTTGGTTGCCCAAGTCGACCAAAGCCTCTCGGCAAGCGCCTCACCCTGTCAAGTGTTTTGACCCACCCGCAACCAGGCGGGATGGGGCGTAACTTCTGGCCGGTTCACGGCTCGCTTTGGGCATAGCGAACGACAAACAACAGGAAGCGAACATGAAAGAGATCAAAGCAGAGCAGTTTGAGTCGGTGGTGTTGAAGTCTCCGGTGCCGGTGCTGGTGGATTTCTACGCGCCGTGGTGCGGACCGTGTAAGGTGATTGCGCCGGTTCTGGAGAAGCTGGCTCCGGGGTTTGCCGGGCGTGTCGAGGTGGTGAAGATCAACGTGGACGACGCCGCCGAGCTGGTGGCGCGCTACAAGATCATGAGCGTGCCAACACTCATGGTGTTCAAGGGGGGGGAGGTGATCGAGAACGTGGTGGGCCCTGCTCCCCGGGCGTTGCAGGCGTTGCTCGAGAGTGCCGCGGGGAGTTAAGCTGGGTGCGTGGGACCTTGGTTTTCGGGCGGCAGCACCTAGGGTCCTCGACTTGTGGAATGTGTGGTCAACAAGTCAAGTGTGGCCCCTGCCGTTCCAGGCCTCCCCACCTTCCGTTGAGGACTCTACACTAGGAGTTGCCAAGGGGACTTGTTATTGACTATGAAGATGGAGAACGCGATTCGCATTTTGGCGGGATGCATGGTGCTTGTCTCGGTATCGCTGGCCCACTGGGTGAGCGAGTGGTGGTTGCTTTTGGGGGTGTTTGTGGGGTGCAACCTGATCCAGTCGGCGCTCACGGGGTTCTGTCCGGCGGAGTCGATCCTCCGGCGGCTGGGTGTGGGTAATGCGCCGGGAGGGTGCTGTGGTTCCACGCAGCAGCGGGCGGAGTGAAGTCGAGTTTGACACCGATGAAAACTGGGACACTGGGCGGCCTTTGTGCTGTGGCGGTGCTGATGGCGGCCGGCTGCGGACGGCGCGCGCCTGAGGCGCCGGTGGCGGCGGAGCTTCCATCGGCGGCGGTGCGTGTGCAGAAGGTATCGGCACAGTCCGTCCCGGTGATGGAGGAGGTGGTGGGGACGGTGCGCTCGAAGCTTCGGGCGTCGCTCGAGGCGAAAGTGAGCGGCCGGATCGAGCGGATGCAGGTGGTTTTGGGCCAGGCGGTGAAGGCGGGCGATCCGCTGGTCGAGCTTGACTCCCGGGAGATACGGGCCCGGTTGGACCAGGCGGAGGCGCTGCGGCGGCAGGCGGACCGGGACTTGAAGCGGTTCCAATCCCTGCTCGAGCAGCAGGCGGTGACGCAGGCTGAATACGACGCTGTGGAGGCCCGCCAGCGCGTGGCGCAAGCCGCGGTGGCCGAGGCGGAGACCCAGATGGCGCACGCGGTGGTGAGGGCGCCCTTTGACGGGGTCGTGACCCGCAAGCTGGCGGATCTTGGCGATTTGGCCGGGCCTGGGCGGGCTTTAATGGAGCTTGAAGACCCGGGGGCGTTGCAGTTGGAGGCCGATGTGCCCGAGGCGTCGCTGTCGCGGGTGGCGATGGGCGCCCGTTTGGCGGTGCGGGTGGCTTCGGTGGCCGACGGGCTGACCGGGACCGTGCGGGAGATCGCGCCGCGCGCGGACCCCAACAGCCGGACGTCTCGGGTGGTGCTGGATCTGCCGGCCGCACCGGGGGTTCGCCCGGGGCAATTTGGGCGGGTCTCCGTGCCGCTGGCGGACGCCAGGATGGTCCGGGTGCCCTCCGGTGCGGTGGTGGTGCGCGGGCAGATGGAGATGGTCTTTGTGGCGTCCGAGGGGAAGGCTCAACTGCGTCTGATCAAGACGGGCCGGCGGCTGGGGGGCGAGTGGGAGGTGGTGTCCGGCTTGAGCGAGGCAGAGGACGTGGTGGTGGAGGGGGCGGCGGGTCTGCGCGACGGCCAGCCGCTGGCGGTTCGAGGGACCGATTGAGGGGAGCGCGACTGCCGGGGGGTAGAGGATGGAATCCGACACACCGATGAACTCAGGCACAGCCGCGGGCGATGCGGCGCCGACCGGTCTGGCGGGGAAGGTGGCCGGCGCGTTTGTGAACTCGAAGCTCACGCCGTTGGTTGTGGTGGCGTCGGTGTTGCTGGGCGCATTTGCGACGGTGATGCTGCCTCGCGAGGAGGAGCCGCAGATCCGGGTGCCGATGGTGGACGTGATGGTGGCGATGCCCGGCGCCACGGCCAAGGAGGTCGAGGAGCGAGTCACGCGTCCGATGGAGAAGCTGCTTTGGGAGATCCCGGGAGTCGAGTACGTCTATTCGACCTCCCGGCCCGGGGAGAGCCTCGTCATTGTCCGCTACAAGGTCGGGGAAGACACGGAGCGGAGCCTGGTCAAGCTGAACCAGAAGCTCCAGTCGAACTTTGATCGGATACCCCACGGGGTGACGGCGCCGCTGATCAAGCTGCGGTCGATCGACGACGTGCCGATTCTGGCGCTGACGTTCCACAGTCCGCGGTATGATCATCTGACCTTGCGGCGTCTGGTGAGTCAGGTTGACGACGCGGTGAAGCAGGTGCCGATGGTGGCGGAGACGACGCTGATCGGGGGTGCGCGGCGTGAGGTGCGGGTGCTGCTGGACCCGGCGAAGCTCGCTTCGCGGAACCTGAGTGCGGCGGGGCTGGTGCCGATGCTGCAGCAGGCCAACCGGCAATCGGCGGCCGGGGGGCTTACGGGAGACAACCGGGAGGTGGCGGTCGAGACGGGCGGGTTTCTGTCCAACGCTGCAGAGGTGGCCAACGTGATTGTGGGGGTTTACGCCGGCAAACCGGTCTATCTTCGCGAGGTGGCCGAGGTGCGGGACGATGCCGAGGAGGCCACGCAGTATGTTCTATTCGGGCGAGGCGCCGCCGGGGGGGCGGCATCGGCCGGGGAAGAGCCGGCGGTGACTCTGAGCGTGGCGAAGCGGCCCGGCGCGAATGCGATCACCGTGGCGCATGCGGTGCTCCGCAAGGTTGAGAGCCTCGAGGGCCGCGTGATCCCCTCCGACGTGCGGTGGACCGTGACGCGGAACTACGGCGAGACCGCCCGGGAGAAGTCGAACGAGCTGCTCGTGCACATGGGGATTGCGGTGGTGAGCGTTTCGGTGTTGATCTGGCTGGTGCTGGGCTGGAGGGAATCGGGGATTGTGGGGGTGGCGATACCGGCGACGCTGGCGTTGACGCTGCTCGTGTTTTATCTGCTCGGTTTCACGCTGAACCGGATCACGCTCTTCGCCCTGATTTTCAGCATTGGGATTCTGGTGGATGACGCCATCGTGGTGGTGGAGAACCTGGTGCGGCACTTTCATCTGCCGCAGAACCGGGGGCGGCCGTGGGCGGCGATTGCGGTCGAGTCGGTGAGCGAGGTGGGGAATCCGACGATCCTGGCGACATTCGCCGTCATCGCGGCGGTGTTGCCCATGGCGTTCGTGGGGGGGCTGATGGGTCCCTACATGCGGCCGATTCCGATTGGCGCGAGCGCGGCAATGCTGTGGTCGCTGGCGATTGCGTTCATCGTGACGCCGTGGGCATCGATACGGATCCTGCGGTGGGGGAGGAAGTACTCGGGTTTGACGGCGGGAGCAGGCGGGACGGCGGGCGGGGCTGGCGCCGCGGGGGGGCATGGGCACGGGCCGGAGGACGCGCTGACGCGGCTTTACCGGAGGTGGATGGGCCCGCTGATTGCGCATCGCGGCTGGCGATACACGTTCCTGGCGGCCATCACGGCGCTTTTGGGCGGGTCGATGGCGACAGTGGCGATCGGCTGGGTCAAGGTGAAGATGCTGCCGTTCGACAACAAGAGCGAGTTCCAGATCATCCTCAACATGCCGGAGGGAAGCGCCCTCGAGCACACGGCCCGCGTCGCACGGGAGATTGCCGCGGCAGTCCGCACCGAGGCTGAGGTTACGGACTACCAAGTCTACGTTGGGACGGCGGCGCCGTTCAATTTCAACGGGCTGGTGCGCCACTACTTTAACCGGCGCGGGGCTCACGTGGCGGACTTGCAGGTCAATCTCGTCAACAAGCATGATCGCGAGGCGCAGAGCCACGACATCGCGAAGCGGGTGCGGCCGCGCCTGGCGGCGATTGCCGCCCGGCACGGCGGGCGGGTGGCTGTGGCCGAGGTGCCGCCGGGTCCTCCGGTGTTGCAGACGCTGGTGGCCGAAGTGTACGGGCCGGACGACGCCTCCCGTCTGGCGTTGGCTCGCAAGGTCATCGAGGTGTTCCAGCAGACCGAGGGTGTGGTGGATGTGGACTGGTACATCGAGGCCGAACAGCCGAAGACGCGGCTTGTGGTCGACAAGGAGAAGGCCGCGCTCAACGGGATCAGCGCGGAAACGATCGCCCAGACGCTCCGGATTGCGGTGGGGGGGCTGCCGGTGGACCTGGTTCATCTCCCGCGCGAGAAGGAAGACGTCGAGTTGGTGCTCGAACTGCCCCGTTCGATCCGGACGCGCGTGGACGATCTGCTGGGTCTGCGGGTGCGGGCGGGGGACGGCAATGCGCTGCCGGAGCCGACGGCTTTTGCGGGAGCGTCGCCATTGGTGCCGCTGGGGGAGTTGGTCACGGTCGAGGAAGGGGTGACGGACAAGAGCCTGTATCACAAGAACCTGATGCCCGTGACCTATGTCATCGGGGACGTTGCCGGCGCTGTCGAGAGCCCCGTCTACGCGATCCTCGCGATGAACCGGGCGCTGCAGGGGCTTGATATGCGGGAGTTTGGCGGCACGCGGGCCGGGCTTCGGGTTTTGAATGCCACGCAACCGTTCACGGACCACGAGCCGGCCCTGAAATGGGATGGCGAATGGCACATCACCATCGAGGTCTTCCGCGACCTGGGTCTCGCCTTTGGCGCCGTGCTGGTGTTGATCTACGTGCTGATGGTGGGCTGGTTCCGGTCGTTTCTGACGCCGGTGATCGTGATGGTGGCGATTCCCTTCTCGCTGGTTGGCATTCTGCCGGCTCACGGTGCCATGAGCGCTTTCTTCACGGCCACGAGCATGATTGGGTTCATGGCGGGTGCGGGAATTGTCGTGCGGAACTCGATCATTCTCGTGGACTTCATCGAGTTGCGCCTGCGGGAGGGGATGCCCTTGGCGGAGGCGGTCGTTGACGCTGGAGCCGTCCGGTTCCGGCCGATGCTGCTGACGGCGCTGGCGGTGGTGGTGGGGGCGGGGGTGATTCTCTTTGACCCGATTTTCCAGGGCCTGGCGATTGCGCTGATGGCGGGGGAAGTGGCATCGCTGCTGATCAGTCGCATGGCGGTACCCGTCCTGTATTACATGGCGTACGCGCGAGGCGGGCGGTGACCGTAGTCAGGCTGGATTGGGGATTAGGGATTGGGGATTTGAGATTTGACGTTGATTGGGGCTTGGCAGGGGGCCGTGTTGGGCGTATGAGCAGGTCATGTCGACACGAAGGCTTGTGGGGCTTCTGATGGCGTTGGGAGTGGGGTCAGGCTTGGCCGGTGAGCCGGAGGCGACCTCGGGTCTCTTCAACGGCCGGGATCTGACCGGTTGGGTCCAGCACGGGGGCAAGGCCAAGTACCGGGTCGAGGACGGACAGATCATTGGTCAGACCGTGCCCAAGACGCCGAACTCCTTTCTATGCACGGTGCGGGCGTACACGAATTTCGTTCTCGAACTGGAGTTCAAGCCGACGCCGGGTTTGAACTCGGGGGTGCAGGTGCGGAGCGAGGTGTTTGACGAGGCGCGCACGGTGACGGCGGGGGATCGCACCGTGAAGATACCTGCGGGCCGGGTTCACGGGTACCAGGTCGAGATTGATCCGAGCGCGCGGGCGTGGACCGGGGGCATTTACGACGAGGGCCGCCGCGGCTGGCTGCAGGACTTGAAGGAGAACGAGCCGGCGCGGAAGGCCTTTCGGGCGGGCGATTGGAACCAGTTGCGGATCGAATGCCGCGGCGATCGGCTTCGGACATGGCTGAACGGTGTGCCGGCGGCCGACTTAAAGGACGCGATGACGCCTGCGGGTTTCATCGCGCTTCAGGTGCATGGGGTGGGAGACCGGACCGAGCCGCTCGAGATCCGTTGGCGGAGGCTGGTGATTCGCGAGCTGCCGTAAGGGTCTGTGGGAAGAGGAAATCCGGTTTGCACAGACCCCGAGGGCTTGTGGGGGGGGGCGATGTCCGGTCGTGGCTAACGGGGGGCTAGTGTGGTGCTGCCTCGGACCTAACAAAGTCCGCGATCCCGTGAAGCCTCCCTGCCTTTCCGGACCCTCTCTTCCGCGCCTCGCTAATGGAGAGTCCTCGACGGAAGGTGGGGAGGTCTGGAACGGCGGGGGCCAAACTTGACCTGTTGACCACACATTCCACAAGTCGAGGACTCTAGTGCGGCGAATCGGCGGCGTCATCCGGGGGACTGGCGGCATCCAGATCGATGAGGATGTCGCGCGGTTCGGCCCCCTTGCTGGGGCCGACGATGCCGCGGGCTTCGAGTTCATCCATGATGCGTGCGGCCCGGGTGTAGCCCAGGCGCAGCCGGCGCTGGAGGAGGGAGACACTGGCTTTCTGCTCGCTGCGGATGACCTCGATGCACTGCTGGATGACGTTCTCGTCTTCCTCGGGGCCCTGGCCGTTGTCGAGGACGGGTTTTGAGAGCTGCTGGTGGATCTCCATCTCGTAGCTGGGCTTGCCCTGGCGGGTGATGAACTCGACGACGCCCTGGATTTCCGGATCGGTGATCAAGGCCCCCTGGGCGCGGATCAGCCGGGCGGAACCGGGCGGGACGTAGAGCATGTCGCCTTTGCCGAGGAGCTTGTCGGCGCCCATGGCATCGAGGATCGTGCGCGAATCGACCCGGGCGGCGACTTGGAACGCGATGCGGCAGGGGATGTTGGCTTTGATGATGCCGGTGATGACATCGACGCTGGGGCGCTGGGTGGCGACGATGCAGTGGATGCCGGCGGCCCGCGCCATTTGGGTGATGCGGGCGATGGCCATCTCGACGTCGGCCGGCGCCACGAGCATGAGATCCGCCAGTTCATCGATGATGACGACGATGTAGCTGAGCTTGTCCGGAATCACGATGTCGTCGTCGCGCGGGACGACGATTTCCTCGTCCACTTCCACGGCGAAACCGTCGGCGCCGGCTTCGATTTTCTCGCGGCGGGCGGTCAGCGGCAATTCGGGCTCGCGGCGGGGCAGCGGTTTGTCTTTGGGTCGATCATTGAAGGAGCGGATGTTGCGGACGCCGACGCGCGCGAAGATTTGGTAGCGCTTGTCCATCTCGGTTACGACCCAGCGCAGGGCGAGGATGACCTTCTTGGGGTCCGTCACCACGGGAACGACCAGATGCGGGAGCGCGTTGTACTGCTGGAGCTCGACCACTTTGGGATCGATCATCACGAAGCGCAGTTGGTCCGGCCGGAAGCGGTAGAGGAGTGAGGCGACGATGGCGTTGATACAGACGGACTTGCCCGAGCCGGTGCTCCCGGCGATGAGCAGATGGGGCATCTCGGTCAGGTCGGCGACGATGGGGTGTCCGTAGACATCCTTGCCGAGCGCGAGGGGCACCCGCGCTTTCGATGTCCGCCACTCCTCGGATTCCAGGAGCTCCCGGAGAACCACCTTGGATTTGACGGCATTGGGAACTTCGACGCCCACGGAGCTCTTGCCGGGGACGGGGGCGAGGATATGGATTCGCTCGGCCTTAAGGGCGGCGGCGATATTGTTGGTCAGGGCTGTGATTCGTTCGAGTTTGACGCCGGGGGCGGGGTGCAGTTCGTACCGGGTGATGGTGGGTCCCTTGGTGATATCGCCCAGGGCGACCTCGATACCGAACTGGGCGAGTGTCTGCTGCATAAGGCGCGCGTTGGCCATCAACTCCTCCCTCGACTCCGTGGGTTTTGTCGGAATCTCCGGCAGGCTCAACAGGCTCAGCGGCGGGAGTTGGTAATTGCCGATCTCCGGCGGCGCGGCCACGGCGATGGGCTTGGGTCGGCGCGCGGCAGCCCTGGGTTTGGGGGCGGCGGGCTGGCTTGGGGTCGGGGCTGGGTTGGGTTCGGCTGGCTCCAGGGCGGTGTCGGCAGCGGGAGAAGCGGGTTCGTCCTCGGCGACCTTGGGGGACGCGGCGGGCGCCTCGCGGGCGACTTCATGGGCGGGGATCACCTCGGTCGGCGGTTCCGGCTCCGGGTCAGGTTCGAGGGGCTTGTCGGGTTTGCCGGGCGCGGTGGCGGGCTTGCGAGCTGCGGACGGCGGGATGTGGGGCACGCTCAAGTCGCGGACGGTGGGTTCGGGGACCGGCTTGAGGTCGGGTCCGAGGCCGGCGCGGGTGGCCAGCGGCGCAGGTTGGGGTGTTGGGGTCTCGGGTGCGGTCTCGGCGAGCTTACGTTCAAGTTCGCGGGCTTCGGCTTCGAGTTCGCGGGCGCGGCGGGCGAGAGCCCGTTCGTTGCGGGATGCGTCGAACGCGGCTTTAAGGCGGCTGATCACCGAGCGGAACCACTCGCCGATTTGGAAGTGGGTGAGGCCGTAGAGGCAGATCAGCCAGAGGGTGGCGAAGAGGATGGCTGCTCCGACCGTGCCGAAGTGGGCGAAGCAGAACCGGTTCAAGTTCATGCCGAGGACGCCGCCGGCGCTGGGGGCGTTGAGATTCAGCGAGAGGCGCTCCATGAATCCGGCTGCTGGGGCGGGGTGACCTTGGGCGAGGCGGGCGAGCGTGGTCTGGTTGGTTCCCCAGTCCAGGGCGGCGGCGCAGGTCAGCACGAGAAGGATGGCCCAGGGCCAGCGCCGTCGCAGGTAATCGAGCGAGGGACTGAACTGGGCGGCGGCGAATCCGAGGAAGAGCACTGGGAGGAGGTAGGCGGCAGCGCCGCCTGTGAAGAAGAGGACGTTGGCGACGTTGGCGCCGATGCGTCCCGCCGCGTTGTGGGCGGGTTGGTTGGGTGGCTCACGATTGGCGGCGAGGTCGAACTTGTCGAAAGTGAACAGCGCTGCGGCCACCAGGAGGGCCAGACAAATGAGGACGATCCCCAAAACATCGCTGCCGCCGCGGCGCGCGGTGCCCTCGGCGGAGTTCTTCCGAGACATGGATTGAATGTAAGACCGCTCAGCGGAACTGCAACGAGGAAGTCACATCCGCCCGGGAATCGGCCTCGATGGGGTGAGGCGGCCGTTCAGGCTTTCTTGGCCGGGGTCTTGTCCGCCGTCGCCGCGGCGGAAGCCGGTGCGGCGGTTGTCTTACTTTCACCCCGGGCGCGGTAGTAACTCGAGTAGTAGCGATTCTGGTAGTAGTAGTACGAGTAGTAGTACGAATCGCGGCCCTCGAAATCGATGTCGTTGAGCACCACGCCGCAGATGTGAATGCCGGCGTCCTGGAGGCGCTGGACTGTGCGACGGGCGTGTTCGCGGCGGATCTTGTTGAACTTGGTGACGAAGACCACGCCGTCGGCCATGGCGGAGAGGACGAGCGGGTCGCTGACCGCGGAGATGGGGGGGCAATCCATGATCACGCGGTCGTAGCGGCGGCTGATTTCCTGCATGAACTGCATCATGCGGCGCGAGCCAAGGAGCTCCGAGGGTTGGGATGGGGAGGGGCCGCAGCAGATGACGTCCAGGTTGGGGACCTCGGTGGTGTGGATCAGTTCATCGATGCTGTTGGTCTTCTCGGTGAGATAGGCTGAGAGGCCGACGGGGCTATGGAGCTGGAAGGCCTTGTGGACGGACGGCCGACGCATGTCGGAGTCGAGCAGGAGCGTCTTCAGTCCGGTCTGCGCCATGACGATGGCCACGTTGGACGCGACCAGGGATTTGCCCTCCGAGGGGATAGTGCTGGTGACGGTGAGGACGCGGAGTTTGTCGGCCTTGCTGCCGAGGGCGATCGCGGCGCGCACGGTGCGGAAGCTCTCCGCGGCGTTGGATTGCGGATGGAGATGCGCCTGCAAATCGCGCTCGACCACGCTGTTCGACTTGATGTTCGGGACGTAGCCCAGGAACGGGAGGTGAAGGTAGGTCTCGACGTCGTCCTGGCTCTTGATGGAGTCGTCGAGGTAATTGACGAAGAACGCGAGCCCGATGGCAATGGCGAGGCCGCCGACCGCCCCGAGGATTAGGGTGAGAGCGATGCGGGGCTTGACCGGAATGGTGGGGGGCGCGGCGGGGTCGATCACGCGGATGTTGTTGGGTTTGTCCTTTTGGACCAGTTCAATCTCCTTCATCTTGGTGAGGACGGTATTGAAGAGGGCCTTGCTGGTCTCGGCCTTGCGCATGAGGACGTCGTACTGGGTCTTGGCCGCATTCCAGTCCATCTGGCGCTGCTCCCATTCCTTGACGTTGGCGTTGAGGTTCTCCTCTGCGGCCTTGGCGAGGGCTACCTCGGCCCGGAGCGTGTCGACCACCTGTTGCGTGGCGTGATCCAAGGCCCGCTGGGTCTCCTCCAACCGAGTACGGGCTTCAATCACCGACGGGTGCTTGTCCTTGTAGCGCTCGAGGAGTACGGCGAGATCTCTCTCCGTGCTGATAATGGTCATCTGCAGCGAGCTGACTTTCGCGTCAGCCGCTATGGTTGGGAATGTATGGAGTGGTTTACCAGCCTTGATATGCCTGTCCAATTCATCAAAGGAGGTCTGGGCGGTCTGGGCGCGGGCCTTCATTTCCGCGTACTTGGCCTGGGCGGTGCTCAGGGAATCAGCGATCAAATTGAAGTTTGCATCGAGAGAGACGAACTTGGCGGTCATCCGGTAGTTTTGGATTTCCTCCTCGGCCTTGGCGACGTCGCGTTCGAGGCCGTTGGCCTGGCTCTTGAGGAAGAAGAGCATGTCCAGCGTTCGCTTTTGGCGGAGCACAGTGTTTTGCTCGATGAAATCGTTGACGAGGGTGTTGGCGATGTTGGCGGCCTTCTGAGGGCTGGTATGTTGCACGCTGACCTCGACAAGGCGGGTCATCCGGATGGGGGCCACGGTGATGTCGTCGGTGACCTCTTTGGCGATATCCAACTCCTTGGCGTACCGGGGGTCTTCGGCCAGCTTCTCCTTCTTGATCACGGTCTCGATGAGGGATCGGCTCAGGAGGTTCTTGTACTGGGTCTGGAGGTAATCCTGGTCCATGGCGCCCAGGGACATGATCGCCTGACCCAGATTCAATGAGGAATCGGTCTCCCGGTCGATTTGGACGCGGGTCGAGGCTTCGTATACGCGGGGCGCCTTGTAGAGGTAGACGAGGCAGAGGACGAATACGGAGACGAACGCCGCGATGACGAGCCAGCGACGCTCGAGGACCACGTGCCAGTAGTGCCTCAGGTTCAGGTTCGCGGCGGGGGCCGCGGCCTCGAAGGTCTCGTTGGTGGCGGTTTGCGGGTAGTAGGCCATGGGATTCTAGAACGCGCTTTCCCGGACCTCGATGGTGTCGCCGGGCTGGACCCAGATTCTCTTCGCGGGGTCGGTCTCCTTCTTGAGATCGTCGAGCTTGAATTTCTGCATGACGCCGTTGTGGGTGTACTCGACGGTGTTCTTGGCTGTGCGGGTAGTGCCCCCCGCCATGGCAATGATGTCGAAGAGATCGAGCTTCTGGTCCGGGGGGAGCGAGATGGGTCCCGGGCGCAGCACCTGGCCGATGACCCGGACAAAGTCGGTCCTGTAGTCTCTTACGGAGACGATCACCTGCGGGTCGACGAAGTAGTCCTTCATGAGCAGTTCACGGAGGCGGACCCGCAGTTCAGCGGGCGTGAAGCCGGCCACCTCGACTTCCTCAAGGAAGGGGAACTGGATGGTGCCGACCGCCGCGACGCGGAATTCGGTCTGGAGGTCCTTCTCGCCGGTGATCGTGATGACGAGCAGATCGGAAGGGCCGATCTTGCGTTCGGATTCGTTGGTGCCCGGAGACTCGGCGGCGATGGCACCAAGACCGAGCAGGGCGGTCAGCAGGGCGGCACAGGTTCGAGGCAGTCTCATGGCGATTCAGCGATTCAGTATCCGATGTTGACCATTAGCATAACCCGATTGCTGTCGTAGTCAACGGCCGTTCCGGAGCCGCCGGAGCTTCGGGAATAATCGTAGGAGAGTGAAGTCTGCAGCCACTCCAACAGGGAGTATCCGATGCGGAAATTGACACCAAAATGGTCATTAGAGAGGCCTTCGACGCCGCCTGTTTCGTAAGTGTTCACGCCGTAGCTGAATCCGAGCGAAAGGCCGACGGGGCGAACGTTGCCGATGGTCTGCGCGAGGTTGAGCGCGAACCGGTCGCCGACGTAAGCTGAGGCGTAGGCCTGAATCGACGCCGAACCGCTCCGATTGTAACTGAGCGTTGCGGTGGTCTTGTCGGTCAGTTTGGCGGTCACGGAGAGGTTGGCCGTCAGGGCGCCAAAGTCCCCTTGGTCGTCATCCCAGGTGTTCTGTTCGTAGCCAACCTGGGCGCTTCCGCTCAGACGATCGCTGATGGGGAATCCAACCCCGAAGGACACTCCGAGGGTGTCCATGTCGGGCGGTTTGGCCATGAGACTGAGATTGGGGTCGCTGGAAGTCTGCGCATAATGGACCTCGGTGAAGAGCCGGATCTTGGGGCGGACGAAATACCCGGCTCCGCCCACCAGACGCCAGGTTTCCTGGTCGTAGTACGCCCCGGGATCACGAAAGTCGGTGGCGTTGAAACTGAAGCTGCCGTGGCCTTCGATCTTCTCGGAGAATCGGTAACCCAGGTTCTGGGTCAGTCCGTACGCGATCCGCTCGACGGTGCTACTGCGAGTGAGTGCGCCTTGGTCGAAACTCTCGTATCCGCCGTAGACCGTGTCCATGAAGGCGAGGGTAAACGACGTCTGTGCGGACAGTCGGTTGCGCTGAAAGGCAGCGTTAAGGCCGAGGTTGTGGGACATGGCCGTGTCGAGGGACGGGGGTCCATCGTGGTACCAGAACTGACTGTACACGTAATTGAACGTGATGCGGTTTTCCGCGCCCTCCCGGCCCAAGCGGAGGGTGACCGATGGGGCCACCGTGGTACTGAATGCCGACTCCTTGTTCCCGCTTGCGGAGTACAACACGTTATCATCGTAGGTTTCGGAGATCGCCAGGTGCGGTTTGACGACGACCGGGCCCACGCTGAAAGCCATGATATCCTTGGGCTCGAAGGCGTTGGCGCATGCTCCTGCCATGATAACGCCCGATAGGGCGATACGGGATGCCGAGGGGCGCCTGGGGCGGTGGCGAGGCTTAGGGTCTGCTCTCATGGTCGTACGTTGTGAGGGCCGCCCGGGCTGCCGGGTCATTGGAGTGTTGAGCGCAATTCCCTCCCTGGGCTGGGAGAAACCACTTCCACACGAAAGGTTTGCTGTTGCTGCGGTTCCGGCTCACGCACTGGTTGACGCTTCTCTTCTGCCCGGGCCCAACGAGGCCGGCTCGACACTGGGGGGAGCATCGGGGAACAGGGCCCGGGCATGCAAGCGCGAAATGCGTCCGGTATAGTCTTGACCCGGTCGGGCAGGGGCCACTATGGTTCGGCCCTGTGTTAGGCGGTTCTCATGTTTGCGCAACTTAAGGGTCTGTTCTCCAACGACATTGGGATCGATCTCGGGACCGCGAACTCGCTTGTTTTTGTTCGGGACCGGGGGATCGTGTTGCGGGAGCCGTCCGTGGTCGCCATTCAGGCGGGCACGAACAACGTGCTTGCCGTTGGCGAAGAGGCCAAGCGAATGCTGGGCCGGACGCCGGGGAATATCATTGCCATTCGTCCGATGAAAGACGGCGTGATTGCCGACTTTGACGTGACGGGGGCGATGCTGCGGCACTTCATCCAGCGGGTTCACCACCGCAAGTTGATTGCTCCGCGGGTGGTGGTGGCGGTTCCCTCCGGCATCACGGAAGTCGAGAAGCGGGCGGTGAAGGACTCGGTGACGCACGCCGGGGCGCGGGAGGTCTACCTGATTGAGCAGCCGATGGCGTCCGCCATTGGCGTGGGGCTTCCCGTGCACGAGCCGGCCGGCAACATGATTGTCGACATCGGCGGGGGCACCTGCGAGATGGCGATCATCTCGCTTGCGGGCATTGTGTTCAGCCGCAGCCTGCGGGTTGGCGGCGACGAGTTCGACGAGACCACGGTTGCGCACATGAAACGCGCCCACAATCTGATGATTGGCGAGCGCACGGCGGAGGAGATTAAGATCCGCATCGGATCGGCATATCCCTTGGAGCAGGAGCTGACCATGGATGTGAAGGGCCGGGACTTGAGCACCGGGCTTCCCAAGACCATCACAGTTCGCTCCGAGGAGATCCGGGAGGCATTGAAAGAGCCCCTCTCGAGTATTTTGGAGGCCATCCGCATCACCCTGGAACGGTGTCCGCCCGAGTTGGCGGCGGACCTTGTGGACCGGGGGATTGTCATGGCGGGCGGGGGCGCCCTGCTGCGGGGGATCGACCGGCTGGTGGCGGAGGAGACGTTTCTTCCGGTCCACATTGCCGACGACCCGCTGACGGCGGTGGCGGAAGGGACTGGAAGGGTCCTCCAGGAGTTGTCTTTTCTGAAGCGAGTGGCTTCCTCCTCGAGCTAGCCTGCTGCAGCGGGAGCCGTGCATTCGCCCCGAGAGAAACGACGGGGTAATGAATGTCTAGCAGGCCGCACCTTGTGGCCTTCGGCGCGGTGACGGTGTTGGTGCTGGTCCTCCTGGGCCTGCGCGAACCGGCTGCCGCCGGAGCCAAGTCCGCCATCGGCAGCCTTTTTCTGCCGCTCTTCGGCGTGGTCGGCTCCGGCCAGGAGCTGGTGGGGCGGGCTGGCAACGCGCTCACCTCCCGTGCCCGTCTCGTTCAGGAGATCGCCGAGCTGCGGCGGGCCAACGACCAGCTGCGGCTCCAGGCGGTGCAGGCGGCGGAAGCCTCCCGGGAGAACGAGCGTCTCCGGGCGCTTCTGGGGTGGTCCAAGTCCGGCGCCTGGGCGGGAAAGGCAGCGAAAGTGATTGGCCGCGATCCCTCCGCCTGGTGGCGGACGCTGAGGATCGACCTTGGGGAGCGGGACGGTGTGCGGCCCAACCAGCCGGTGGTCACTCCGGAGGGGTTGGTGGGGAGGGTGGGGGCCGTGGGACGGACCACGAGCGAGGTGGTGCTCGTGGGCGACCCGAAGTGCCGGGTGTCGGTCTGCGTGCGGGAGACCGGCGAGGTGGGGGTTTTGTCGGCGTCGTCATCAGGGGTTTTGGACCATCGTTTGGTGGATTTGACGCACTTGCCGCGCAACACGGGGCTGCGGCCGGGGCAGATGGTGTTGACGGGGGGGGTGGGAGGGGTATTCCCGGCGGGTCTGCCCGTGGGGACGATTGTGGATCACCGCAGTGTTGGCTACGGGCTATACACCGAAGCGCGGGTCAGACTGCTGGTGGACACGGCGAAGATCCAGGAGGTGATGGTGTTGCTCCTGTGAACTGGCTGGGGACCATCCTGCTTCTGGGCACGGCCTTCTGCGGGGTTTTCGCGGAGGCGGTGTTTGACTCGCCGCGGCGGTGGCTGGGCGCGCAGATCAACTACTTGCCGCCGCTGATGGTCTACGCGGCTTTGACGGCCTCGGTCTGGCAGGTGGCGGCCATTGCGGTTTGCGGGGGGCTGTGGGTGGATTCGCTGTCGGGGAATCCCCTGGGGGTGAGTGTGCTGCCGCTGCTGGGGGCGGGGTTGGTGCTGCATCGGCGGCGGGAACTCCTGCTGAGGCATCTGCCGTATGCGCAGTTTGTGATCGGGACCCTGGCGACCGGGGGGGTGACCCTGTTGACGCTGGTTTTGCTCCTGACGCTGGGAGAGCGGCCCCTGCTGGGGTGGGGCACCTTGTGGCAGGGGGCGATGATCGCGGTGGCTGGGGGTCTGCTGACGCCGTTCATGTTTTGGATGCTGGGCGCGTTGACCGGGCTGTTCTCGTATCAATCGGCGGCGGGCGTTTCGTTCCGTTTGGATCGCGAGATCAAGCGGGGCCGCTACTAGAAATGCTGATCCTGGACCAACTCCGAAAAGGCGAACAGCGGCTGCGGGCCGTGGCGGTGGTGCTGGCGGCGGGGATGTTGGTCCTGCTGGCGGGGCTGTGGTACGTGCAGATCGTCTCGGCCCGGCACTATCAGGCGAGCCTGTTGAATCAGACGTATCGAACGGTGCGGATTCCGGCGACGCGCGGGAAGATCCTGGACCGGAACGGCTTGGTGCTGGCCGAGAATCGGCCGAGCTACAACTTGAACTTGTATCTCGAGGAATTGCGCCCGCAGTTCGAGAAGGAGTTCACGCGGGCGCGGGCGGGGCGCCGGTTGACACGAGCGGAGCGCGAGCGGTTGTCGGTGCAGGTGCGGTCGGCGGTGGTGAGCAATGCGCTGCAGCAGGCTGCGGTTTTCTTCGGGCAACCGGTGGCCGTGACCGATCGCGACTATCGGCGGCATCATCGCCAGTGGCCGTATCGGCCGCTGCCGATTCTCGAGAACCTGAGCGCCCTGCAGATCGCGCGGTTTCTCGAGCAGGCGCCGGCGTGGCCGGGGATGGATCTGGAGGTGCAACCGGTACGGTTCTATCCCCAGAGCAACCGGGTGGCGCACGTACTGGGGTATCTGACGCGGGACGACCTGGCGCGGGACGACGAGGAGGGCGGGTTCAGCTACAGTCTTCCGAGCTACGACGGCGCGGTGGGTGTCGAGTACGCCTTCAACGACCTGCTGAAGGGGCGCGCGGGAGTCAAGTCGGTGGCCGTGAACAGCCTGTGCTACCGGGATTCGGAGGAGGTGTGGGCGACGGCGCAACCGGGGCAGAACGTCGTGTTGAGCCTCGATCTGCCGTTGCAGCGGGCGGCGTTCGAGGCGCTGCGGCGGGTGGGACCGGCGGTGCGGGGGGCGGCGGTGGTCATGGACGCGGTCCATGGCGACGTGTTGGCGCTGGTCTCGATGCCGGCGTATGATCCGAACGAATTTGTGAGGCCTCTGCCGCCCGAGCGGTGGGCGCTTCTGAACGACGATCAGCAGCGCCCGATGTTCAATCGCGCGACCCAGGGCGCCTACAATCCCGGGTCGACCTTCAAGATTGTGACGGCGCTGGCGGCGCTCGGGGCGGGGCTGGACCCCGAGGAGTCCTACACCGTGCAGCCGGATCCGGCGCGGCCGGGCAGGGGTGCCATCCGCGTCGGGCGTCGCAAGATCGAGGACACGGTGCCTCCGGGCGATTACGATTTCGTGAGGGCTTTCAAGCGATCGAGCAATTCGTATTTCATTCATCACGGTTTGAGGGCCGGGCGGGATCGGGTGTTGGGGATGGGAAGGCGGTTCTTCTTGGGGGAGCGGATCGGGCTGCCGACGCGACAGGAATCGAGCGGTGTCTTTCCTCGGCCCGAGGACGTGGTGGGCGTTTGGAACGAGGGGAATGTGGCCAATGCCTGCATTGGGCAGGAGATTACGGCGACGCCTTTGCAGATGGCGGTTTTGACCGCGGCGGTGGCGAACGGCGGCCGGGTGCTGCGCCCGCGCCTGGTCCAGCGATGGGAGCCGGCCGAACCGTCGGCAGAGACTTCTGCGGCTGCGGGCGATCTGCCGCAGGTGCGGGGCGATCTGCAGGTGCCGGCGCGCCATCTCGAGCTGATTCGGGATGCGATGTTGGCGGACACCGAGGAGCCGGAGGGGACTGGGTACCTGGCGTTTCAGCAGGTGAATCCGGGCACCGGGCGCCGGGAGCCGCGGCTGCCGGGGTTTCGGGTGTGCGGCAAGACGGGGACGGCGCAGATCACGAAGGGCGGGAGGGTGGTGGATCACGTCACGTGGTTTGTGTCGTTCGGTCCGTACGATTCGCCCCGCTACGTGGTGGTGGTGGTGGTGGAGGGGGGCGGTTCCGGGGGGTTGACGTGCGCGCCGGTGGCGCGGCAGATCTACGAGGCCATCCAGCAGCGGCTGCGGGGGTCTTCGAGGCCGGGGCCGGGCCTGGCTGCCTTGGACTGACCATGATCCTGCCTCCCCTCAAGCCCCGGGAATCGGCGATCGACTGGCCGCTGGCGCTGGCGGTGATGGGGCTGTTGGCGGTGGGCGCGGTCTTTGTTGCCAGTGCGACCCTGGCGCGGGAGGGGGCGGCTGATCTGCCCTGGTATCGGTTGGATCATTTCCGTCAACTCGTCTGGTACGGCGTGGGTTTGGGCGGCGCGGTGGCGGTGTGCCTGGTGGATTATCGGGTGATGGCGCGGTGGGCGATGGTGGGGTACTGGGTTTCGGTGGCGCTGCTGGTGGCGGTGTTGTTTGTGGGGACGAGTCATGGGTGGGGTGCCCGGCGCTGGCTCGATCTGGGGCCGATCCAATTTCAGCCTTCGGAGATCTCGAAGCTCGCCCTGTTGCTGGCGCTGGCCAACTACCTGAGCCGCCCGGAGCCGGAACTGCGTCAGAGCCGGGTTTTTCTGACCGCTCTGGGTCTGACCCTGCTGCCATTCCTGCTCATCCTGAAGGAACCGGACTTGGGATCGGCGCTGGTGTTTCTCCCGGTGGGTCTTGTGATGATGTTCGTGGCGGGGGTTCCGGGGAGGTATTTGTGGCGGGTGCTGGGCGGGGCGGGGGCGGTGGTGGTGCTGCTGCTGGTGGACATTCTGTTGGCGCCGCCGCAGTGGCAGCTCAAGCTCGAGCCGTATCAGCGGCGGCGGTTGCAGGTTTATTTTGGCGTGGCCTCGGTTCCTCCCTCCGCGACGGAAGCGGAGCGGCAGCGGGCCCTGAAGGAGTACCGCGACGCGGCGCACAATGTGGCGCAGGCGATGATCTCGGTGGGTTCGGGGGGTCTGACGGGCAAGGGTTGGCGCCGGGGGACGCAGAATGCTCTCGGGTACCTGCCGCGGGCGGTGGCGCACAACGACTTCATCTTCTCCGTGATCGCGGAGGAGAGCGGTTTTGTGGGGAGCATGACGGTGCTGGCGCTTTACACGGTGGTGTTTTTCAGCGGGGTCCGGATCGCGGGCCAGGCGCGCGACCGCCTGGGCCGGTTGATCGCCGTCGGGGTGGTGGCCCTGTTGTTCTGTCATGTGTTCATCAACATCGGGATGAACATCCGGTTGACGCCCGTGACGGGCATACCGCTGCCGCTCTTGAGTTACGGCGGAACTTCGGTGATGTGCTCGTTGATCGCCGCGGGCCTGCTTCAGAATGTGTATCGTTACCGCAACCACTATTAAGTCTATGAGTGAGCGCAGTTTCTCCCGCCGCCGTCGTGGCGGCCAGCGGTTCCGGCCCAGCCGGGGCCAGACCTTCAAACCTGAACGGGCCGCCCAGGAAGCCCGCGCGGAGGCGGTTGATGGCAAGGCGCCGGACGAGCCGGTCTTCGATGTCCGGCGCCACGAGCGCGAGATCCAGCGCGCCGAGAACCGCGCCGCGGGTTTGCCCGAGGACACGGCGGAAGGGGGGGGCGTGGTGGCGGGGGCGGAGCCGGGGGTCCGGCGGTCCTTCCGGGAGCCGCATCTCGACACGCCGGCGGAGGTCGAGGAACAGGACTACCAGCCGGTGGTGGTGCGGGACCAGCCGCAGGGTCTGATGGGGAGCCTGCGAGCGGCGGCGGAGAAGGTGATCAAGAAGGTGCAGCGGCTGATCCGGCCCAAGAAGCAGACCCACAAGGAGGTGATCATCAACGCCGAATCCCTGGAGACCCGGGTGGCCGTGCTCGAGGAAGGGCGGCTCGAGGAGTTCACGATCGAGCGGACTGAGGACGAGCGGCTGGTGGGCAGCATTTTCAAGGGCAAGGTCCGGAACCTCGAGGACGGTCTGAAGGCGGCGTTTGTGGACATCGGGTTCGAGAAGAACGCATTTCTTCACTACTGGGACATTGTGCCTGCGGGTTTCGACAGCGGGGTCGAGTTGGTGGAGCGGGACAACCGGAAACCGCGCGAGAAGCCGCGCATCACGCAGAAGGACATCCCCCGGCTCTACCCGCCGGGGACCGAGATCATCGTTCAGGTCACCAAGGGTCCGATCGGCACCAAGGGGCCACGGGTGACGACGAATCTGGCGCTTCCCGGCCGGTTCCTGGTGCTGCTGCCGAACTCCGACCAATGCGGCGTCTCGCGGAAGATCGAGAATCACGAGGAACGGCAGCGTCTGAAGCGGATTGTACGGACGCTGACGATCCCGGACGGCATGGGGGTGATCATTCGGACTGCGGGGGAGGGGCAGAAGGCGCGGTACTTTGTCCGCGATCTGGCGCTGTTGCTCGAGGAGTGGCGGGCGGTGCAGGAGAAGATCAATACCGTGCCGGCGCCCGCCTGTGTCTTCCGGGAGCCGGACTTGATCGAGCGGACGGTGCGGGATTTCCTGACCGAGGATGTGGAACGGATCGTGATTGACAACCACGGGCAGCACGAGCGGGTGTCGGCCATGGTGCTCCGGATCTCGAAGCGGTCCGCGGCCAAGGTCAAGCTCTACAACGAATCCCAGCCGGTGTTCGATCGGTTCAACATCAGCCGTCAGCTCGAGAGCGCCTTTGCCCGGCAGGTGCATTTGAAGAGCGGCGGGTACATCGTCATCGACGAAACGGAGGCGCTGGTGGCGATCGACGTCAACACCGGCCGGCACAAGAGCGGCAAGGACCCGGACTCCACGATTCTCAAGGTCAATCTCGAGGCGGCGGACGAGATTTGCCGGCAGTTGCGTCTCCGCAACATGGGGGGGCTTATCGTTCTGGACTTCATCGACATGAAGTCCCACAAGGATCGCCAGCAGGTTTACCAGCGGGTCAAGGAAGGGCTGAAGCGGGACCGCGCGAAGACCCACATCCTGCCGATCTCGCAGCTGGGGCTGATGGAAATGACGCGGCAGCGCCACACCGAGAGCGTGCGGGAGGCGGTCTACGACGATTGTCCCTACTGCAAGGGGCGGGGCAAGGTGAAGAGCCCTCTGACCATGAGCGTCGAGATCCAGCGCCGGCTGAGCGAGATCCTCAAGCGCCGGCAGCGGGACGAGTCGGACTTCCAGCTGCGCATCATGGTGCATCCCGTGGTGCTCGACCGGCTGCGGACGGAGGACGAGAAGATCCTGATCGAGATGGAGAAGCGGTATTTCGGCAAGCTCTCCTTCCGGCCGGAGCCGTCTTTCCACGCGGAGCAGTTCAAGATCATCAACGCGATCACGAACGAGGAGCTGGCGAGCGTGGGGGATCGGCCGACGGGAGCCTGAGCGCGGGGCCTGGAGCCGGTGATCGGATCTTCAGGATCGCCCTCGGGGTCTGACTCCTCAGACCCAGTCATGAGCCCGGAGGATCGTGGCGATGATCTGCCGGCGTCGTTCCGGAGTCACAACACCCCGACGGTGTTTCAGATCCTCTCGCGCGAACGTGTGCAACAGATCACACTTGCACAGGGTCGGCCAGTCCAGGCCATCGGCCTCATCGAGCAGGACTTCGTGTGGGCAGGCTTCCCGTTGGGAGCGGCGGGTCGAGCACATCACGACGTCCACTTCGGGCTTGTGGGCGACGCGAAGGGGGTGGGACACGATCACTGCCGGATGGGGCGTGATCCAACCGCTCGGTTGGCAACTCCAGATTTCCCAGGCCTTCATGGATCGTTCCTGGGTTCGGGCCGGGGCCGGCGCGCGAGGCGGGCTGCGAGGGCGTCGCCGTCAGGGTCAGGGCCGAATGCGCGCTGGGCCTCGGCATGGGTGAAGGGCTTCAGCGCGGTGACGGGGGCCAGTTGCCGGCGAAGGTGCGGCAGGCCCAACCGCATGCTCTGGCGCATGGTCGTGGCCAGGGAAAGGCCCGTGGCGGCGGCGGTCTCGCGCACTTCGCCGAGCAGATCTGCCGGCATCGCCAACGGATACGGTGTCGTCTTCATAGAAGGAGTATATATCAACGCTCGACGCCCGCAAGCGGGAACCATGGACGGCGGGGTATCCAGCCGGTTCTTTGTGCCGAGCCTGCGGTTTCTCAGCGACAGGCGCCGGTTGCACAGACCCTTATCGGCGAGGCCCGCCCATGAGGCGCATTTGGGGTTGACGGGGTTCTCCGGCAACGCCTCACGACTTGATGTCGCGGACGTGGAAGGCGGCGATGCCGACGGCGAGGAATGTGGCATTGAAGCCGGCCAGCAGGCTGAGCGACTGGCCGATCCGCCACCAGGGGATTTTCTCGGCGAACATCCATTGCCAGAGGTGGAGGTGGTGGGTGAAGAACCAGTTCTGGTATTCACGGAAGTACGGGATGTTCTCGAGGATGAAGCTGACGAAGACGCACGAGAGGGCCAGCACCGTTGCAGCCGCCGGCTTGACGTTGAAGCAGGAGAACATCAGAGCCAGGGTGAGAATCGAGACCGCCTCGGGGACCAGCATGAGATGTCCGCCCAGGTACCGCAGCAGGCCCGTGCCGGCGTCGAACACGCCGAAGATCTCGGCCGCGGGCATCCAGACGAACAGGCCGCCCCAGGGGAAGTAGAAGCGGGAGAAGCCGAGCCCGAAGGCGCCGAGGGAGGCCACGAGGAGCGCGGCGAACAGGCCTCCTGTCACCCATTTGACCAGAAGGAGCCGCAATCGGGAGACGGGTCGGGAGAGGATCATGCGGAGGGTGCCATCCTCGGCCTCTTTGGCGACGAGGTCGCCGCCGATGAGGGCGACGTAGAGGGGGAGGAGGAAGGCGGCGACCGGCACGAGCATGATGGTGGCGACGGTGAGCACGGAGATGAAGGGTTCGGCGATATGCCCGCTGGTTTCGAGCAGGCGCTGCATCGGGCGGGAGGCCTGGGTGAATCGGAACACGAGGGCGATCACGTTCTGGGAGAGGAGGAACATGAAGAAGCCGATGTAGGTTCGCTTCTTGCCGAAGAGTTTCCAGAGCTCGTTGTGGAGTTGGCGGAAGAACATGGTCGTCAGCGTCGCATGAGGGCCAGGTAAAAGTCCTCGAGGGTCTGCTCTTCGCGGGCCACCTCGAACACGCGCCGCCCCCGGTCGACGAGCCGCCGGACGATCACGTCCGTCTCCGTTCCCGGGGTGAGGGCGACGCGGCCGTCGGGTCGGGCTTCGGCGATCAGTCCGGCGGCTCGCAGGTCCTGCTCCGCGGACGGGAAATCGTCGACTCGCAGGCGGATCCAGGGTTGGGACTGGCGCGCCGCGGCGAGGGACCCTTCGAAGACCTTGCGGCCCTGGCGCAGGACGCCGATGCGGGTGCAGAGCTGCTCGACTTCCGTGAGGAGATGCGAGGAGAGGAGGATCGTCAGTCCGAGCTCGCGATGGAGACGGAGGATCGTCTGCCGCATTTCGTGGATGCCCTCGGGGTCGAGGCCGTCGCCTGGCTCGTCGAGGATCAGGAGCCGGGGCTGCGGGAGGAGCGCCTGGGCGAGGGCGAGCCGGGCGCGCATTCCGTGGGAATAGGTGCGGACGGTCGAATGCTCGCGTCCGGCGAGGCCCACCCAGTCGAGCACCTCCTGCAGGCGCCGGGCCGGCGTGGGAGCGGTGTAGTGGCTCAGAATCTCGAGGTTGCGCCATCCGCTGAGGTAATCATAGAAGGCCGGCGTCTCGAAGATGGCTCCGACCGGATGCAGCGCCCGGCGCCGGGCTCGGAATACGTCGTGTCCGCAGACCCGGATTGCGCCGCGGGTGGGCCAGACCTGGCCGAGCATCATGCCGATGGCGGTGCTCTTGCCGGCGCCATTGTGGCCGAGGAGCCCGTAGATTTCCCCCGCGGGGACGTGCAGCGAGACCGCCTCGACGGCGAGCCGTCGCCCGAATCGTTTCCACACATCCAGCAGCTCGATCATCGGGTTCCTTCGATCGCCAGGAGGTTCTTGATGTGGCCATCGGCGTAGAGGTAGTTCACGCCCCGTTTCTCGCCGCGCGCGGCGTGGAACGCCTCCTTGTCGAAGACGACCGGAATATGATGCGGGTCAAAATCGATGCCGAACACTCGGAGGTGCTCGGCATCCTGTCCGTTCAGGAGGCTGTTCCAGGAGTAGCTGGACCGGGTCTGGGCGAAGAGTCCTTTAGAGTCCGAAGGGCATTTCAGGACGAGGACGGAGCCGAGGTGGTTGGAGAGCACGATATCGATCGTGAGCTGGTGGTTGGTTGCGGGGAGGCTGTTGGTTTCGAAGAGGCGGTCGCGCATTTCAGGCAGGCGGTTGCCGTAGTCCTGGGTGTAGAGCTGGAGGGCGATTCCGATCTGTCGGAGATTGCCGAGACAGGCGGTGGACCGGCCGGCCTCCTTGGCCTTGCCAAGCGCCGGGAACAGCAGTCCTGCCAGCAGGGCGATGATCGACATGACCACGAGCAATTCGATGAGCGTGAAAGCGCTCGAAGGCTCCGTGGTGCGACGGCGCCGCCGCGAGGGCGGAACAACTCCGCGGCGCGAACACCTGGGACCCGCAACCGACGCCCATGGCTGGCGGGCCTTCACGGGTGCCGCTGACCGCGGAGGAAGGCCCCGTTTTCCATCATCCGTTGGAGTTCTTCCAGGAGCGGAGCGGCCTCGGCCTTGGTCTGGGCGGAACTCTCGGAGTAGAAGGACTTGAGGCCCGTGGTGATGACCTGCTGTCGCACTGCCTCGCTGACGACGGGGATGCCGTTGGTGGCGCCGTCCGGAGGCTCCCAGCCCTCCTCGGTTTCAAGGTCGTCGCGCGCTTCCTTCAATCGTTTGAGGGCTTCGTCGACGGTCCGCCGGCGGCGGTCGGGGGGCAATTGCTCGAACGCGCCGAGCATCTGACGGAAGCCGGTGGGGAGTGTGGCCTCGATGAACTCGCTCTTCTCGGTGTCGGTCATGGCCTCGAACCAGCGGGTCCACTCGCGGTCCAGCCTGGCGGTGCGCCGGTCGTCGTAGGTCAGCCGGTTGAGTTTCCGGGCGAGCTCGCGGAGGGCCTGGGCACGCGCTTCGCCCCGGAGTTGCGCGAAATCCACGTTTTGGAGAAAGGCGCGGATCTTCTCGGGGGTCACCCGCTGGCTGCGGGCGAGCCAGTAGCCGCCGAGGGCGACGGCCCAGATGGCCAACAAGGTAACAGCCGCGAGCAGCAGCGGTCGGTGGCGCGGCGCAAACATAGGTACAGTCTAGAGTCGGACGCGGAAATCGCAACTGCTCAGTCGGCAGAGTCCTAAGGTTCCACGCGGATGGGGGTTCCCATGGCCACCAGATTGGCGAGGGCCTCAGCATTCCAGTTGGCGAGGCGAAAGCAGCCGTGGGATTCCGTCCGCCCGACGTCCTCCGGTCGCGGCGTGCCGTGGATGCCGTAGCCGGGGCGGTCCAGACCGATCCAGGCGGTGCCGACGGGATTGTTGGGGCCCGGCGCGAGGATGAGTCGGCGTCCCAGGCGCCGGGCCTCGGCCGATTCCGGAAAGACGTCAGGATTGAAGGTGTAATTGGGTTGTCGCGCGACGACCACGACGCGGAGGGTGCCCAGGGGGCGCTTGGTCACCTGGCGGGCGATGCTGCAGGGGCAGTGGATCAGGAGGCGATTGGTGTCGTCAAACGCCTGGAGCGTCTTGGCTGCCAGGCGGATGCGGACCTCGGCGGCCTTGGCCGGGGGCGGGGTCACCACGACGTTCGGGACCCGCACCGCGCAGCCCGGGGAGACGTTGTCCCAGTCGATCTCGGGATTCAATTGACGGAGCAGCCGGGGATGGGATCGGGTTTGTTCGGCGACGAGTTCGAGCACGGTTTCGTAGTCAAGCCGCGGCTGCTGGGACTTGCCGAGCCAGGTCGGGCTCACGGGCGCCAGCCGCGCGATGTCGTCGGACGAGACCGCGTAGTGGGTCAGGGTGGATCCTGTCAACAGGAGGCGGTTCCGTGTGGCGGCATCGAGCAGGCCGGAGGGAGGCAGGCGCTCCCGCCGCTGAAAGGCGAGGATGGCGGCCCGGGTTTGGATTCCTCCCAGGCCGTCGATCGAGCCGGGCGAGATGCCCAGGCCTGCGAGAGCGATCTGCGCCTCCAGGACCGATTGCACGGGCGACCTCGTCGACTCCGCGTCGGGCAGTCCGATCAGATTGGTCAGGGACAGCCGGCCCATGATGCTGGTGGCGGCCGGGTTTGACGATGCGGGGGAGGGCTTGGGTGTCAGCGTTTGGGGAAGGACATTGGTGGCCGGGGGCAGTCGGACGGACTGGCCAGTGGACACCAAGGCCGCGGTCTGACGGGGGGCGGGTGCCTTGGGCACCACGGCGTAGCGCGAGAAAACCCAGCCCAGGAACACCAGGCCGCCGCCTGCGAGCAGGGCATAGGCCCAGCGTTGCAGCCGGCCGCGGCGGGGTGGGACCCGGTATCGCGTGTAGACCTGCACGACAGGAGTTAGCCACAGGCCCCGCCGGTCAACCAAGCCGGAAGTCAACAGTCTCCCTTCGAGCGCGAACCGCCCGCCCGAGATCGAGGCAGGCGGTCCGGCATGTCGCGGGACTGACTCAGGTCGTCGCGCGCTGATCGCAGATCCAGGAGTGTGCGCGATCGGCGATCTTGGCCAGCGTCAGCAGGTCATCGCGGCCGAAGCTCTCGGTCGATTTCCATTGTTCGCCATCCTTATACACGCGGCAGAACGTCACGTTGTAGCGGATGACGTCGCCGACGCTGTTCTCCCAGATGGCGGCCTTGAGGGCGCCGATGCGGAATTCCTGAACCGGTTTGTTGCGGGGTGGGACACTGCGGGGGTTGGGGTTTTCCTTGCCATTCATGGTTTCCTCCTTTGCGGTGGTCGGTTGGGCCAGGCCGTGCCCGCGGGCCCGGAAAGTCCACCGCCGTCAAACCGGATCCTGCACGAACCTGCACCTTGGCGTCTTGCCGCGCTCAATCTACGGAGGCCGGTTCATTCGTCAAGGGCGAGGCGTTCGACGGGCGTTGGGCTCCCGGGGGGGGCAGCGGTCTGGCGATCACGGGCTAGCGAGGCGCACCTCAGACCTAACGAAGTCCGCGATCGCATGAAGCCTTCCTGCCTTTCCGGACCCTCCCTTCCGCGCCTCGCTAACGTAGAGTCCTCGACGGAGGAAGGGGAGGCCTGGAACGGCAGGGACCAAACTTGACCTGTTGACCACACATTCCACAAGTCGAGGGCTCTAGTGTTTGCGCAGCGGCCGGTTCTGCGGAATGATGGGGGCCATGCAGAGGTGGTTGCTGATACTGATGGGGATGCTGGGGGAGGCGGTCGGCGGGGCGGTTTGGGCGGAGACCGCCACCCGGGCGTCGCTTTTCCTTTCCGCTGCGCAGGTTCGTCCGGGCGAGACCGTTTGGGCTGGAGTCCAGCTGCGCATGGCTCCCGGATGGCATACCTATTGGTCGAACCCCGGGGAATCGGGGATGGCGACGGCGCTGGATTGGAAGCTGCCGCGCGGGCTGACGGCGGGCGCGATCCAGTGGCCGGCGCCGGAGCGTTATGTTGCCTCGGGGATGACGACTTACGTTCACCACGACGAGGCGGTTCTGCTGGTGCCGCTGAGCATTGCGGCGGATCATCCGACTGGGGAGGTGGCCGTTGACGTCGAGGTCTCATGGCTCGAGTGCCAGGAGACCTGTGTGCCGGGCAGCACGAATCTTCAGGGGTCGTTTCGGGTTGCGGGTGAGACTGTGCCCGCCCCGAACGCGGAGCGATTTGCCGCGTGGCGGGGTCGGATTCCGGTGCCTGAACCGCGCCTGGGTGTCGTGGCCACCTGGTCCGGGTCCAGTGCGGCGAAGACGGCGTCGTTGGTGGTCGAGGGCGTGGCGGCGGGCGGGTTTGTGCCGGAGGATTTCGCGCCTTACCCGGCAGAGGACTACGAACTCGATCCGGCCGTTCAAGTGCTCGAGGCGGAGTCCGGGCGGTTCAAGCTGTCCAAGACCGTGAAGTGGTCGGGCACAGCGGCGCCGGAGAGGATTGCCGGGGTTCTGATCCCCGCGGGGAGGAGCGAGGGGGGAAAGAAGGCTTACGAAGTCGTTCTCGAGCCCGGGCGGGGGGCGGTGCCGCCTCGTTCCGACACCGAGGGTGCGGTTGGGGGGGGGGGCAGCAGACCGGTGACGGGCTCTGAGGCGGGCGGGCGGTCGCTGATGGGGATGCTGTTGCTGGCATTTCTGGGAGGCATGATCCTGAATGTGATGCCGTGTGTGTTGCCGGTGATTGCGCTGAAGATTTTGGGATTCGTGCAGCAGAGCAGGGAGAACCCTGCAGGCGTGCGCCGGCTGGGGATGATGTACGGGTTGGGTGTTTGGGTGTCGTTTCTGGTTATGGCGGCAGTGGTCATCGGCGTGCAACAGGCGGGCGGTGCTGCCAGTTGGGGGATGCAGATGCAGAGCGCCTGGTTTCGGGTGGCGCTGCTGATTGTGGTGACGCTCGTCACGCTGAATCTGTTTGGGGTGTTCGAGGTCTCGCTGGGAGGGCGGGCCATGGGCGCGGCCTCCCAATGGGCGGCGCGGGAGGGGTCGGCCGGCGCCTTCTTCAACGGCGTTCTGGCGACGGCGCTTGGGACTTCGTGCACGGCGCCGTTTCTGGCCGTGGCCGTGGGTTTTGCCTTCACGCAGACGACCGGGATCATCCTCTTGGTGTTCAGTGCGACGGCGTTCGGGCTTGCGTTTCCGTATGTCCTGCTGAGTGCGCAGCCGCGGTGGTTGCGGTTTCTGCCTCGGCCGGGGCCTTGGATGGGCCGGTTCAAGGTGTTGATGGGGTTTCCGATGGCGTGCACGGCGGTGTGGCTTTTGGATTTGGCGGCGCCGAGTTACGGCGATGGAGGGTTCTTGTGGCTGGGGTTGTTTGTCATGGTGCTCTCGCTTATCGCCTGGGTTTGGGGGGAGTATGTCCAGAGGGGGACGGCAAGGGCCGGTTGGTCGATGGCGCTGTGCGTTGTCCTGGCGGCTGTGGCGTACGGAGGGATCCTGGAAGGTCGGCTGCAGTGGAGGACGCCTCGCACAACGGTATCCGCAGGTGACGTGATCCAGGATGTGCCCGGAGGGATTGCCTGGCATCGATGGAGTCCGGAGGCGGTCGATCGGGAGCGTCAGAACGGTCGGTCGGTTCTTGTCGATTTCACTGCCAAGTGGTGTCCCAATTGCCTGTGGAACAAGAAGTTCGCGATTGACGTCGCCGAGGTTCGCGAGAGGATGAAGCGCGATGGAACCGTGGCGTTCCGGGCCGACTACACGGATCGGGATCCGCGAATCACGGAGGAGTTGCGGCGGCACGGGCGGGCAGGGGTGCCGTTGGTCCTGGTGTTTCCTGCGGATTTGAACCGGGCCCCCCAGGTGTTGCCGACAGCGCTGACGCCCGCGATAGTCCTCGAGGCGTTGGCGCAGGCGGCTGGAGAGTAGGTGGTCCAGTTCACCACTGCGGGCATGTTGAGAATCGGGCCACCGAGCTTTGGGTCGGCCTTGCCCGACTCGGCCCGTTGGATGGGAAGCCTTTGCCCGTCATGACGAACGACTTGCGGGTGTGCGGTTGCAGGGGATTTGAATAAGAGGGCCCTGGATTGCTTCTGTAGATTTGGGATCCAGTGTGTGGGATGGGCATGGGGAACAGGATGACTACGGGATCACGCCTTATGAAAGCGAAACTGATGTGGGTCGTGCAGGCCTGCCTGATGGCGGCAGTGGTGGGGTCGGTATCGGTGTGGGGTCAGGCAAAGGTCGGGCAGTCGGCACCGGATTTCTCGGCTACGGACATCAATGGGCGGGTTCATCGTCTCGGAGATTACCGGGGGAAGATCGTTGTGCTCGAGGCATACAACCTGGATTGTCCGGCCTGTGCCAATCACTATCGGAGCGGCTCGATACAGGCCCTTCAAGGGAACTCGGTCAACCGGGGCGTGGTGTGGTTGTTGGTGAATTCGGCGCCGGTGGGGAGCGCCTCGTACCGGAAGCCGGAGGCGGCGCGCAAAGAGTTTGCGGACAACGGAATACGAGCGACCGCCTGGATCGACGATCACGCGGGTGCGTTGGGGCGACTGTACGGGATGAAGACGACACCGCACCTGTTTGTCATCGACCAGCAGGGTCTTCTGGCTTACCAGGGGGCCATTGACGATCGGCCCGGCACGACCGGCGATCCGCGGACGGCGCGCAATTACGTCAAGCAGGCGGTGGAATCGCTGCTGGCGGGCAAGGCAGTGCCGGTGGCTGAATCCACGCCGTACGGGAGTCCGATCAAGTACGCGAACTGATCGGCGTGGGATGTTGGGGACCCCGCGTGTCAAGAGCAACTTTTACCCGAGGAGGGGGGTGGGGGCAGGCTGGTGACTGGCACGGGATAAGCTACTTTCTCTGGGTGCAACTAACTGGTTAGTTGCTTGGTTGGTTAGGTTACTTGGGTTGGCATTCGCCGATGGTGGCAATGGGCTGCCGTCGGCGAATGACTTTGGTAACCAACAGTTTGCGGTTTGGGAGAATCGTCTTGCACGGGCTGGGCCGAGTGGTAGAGTCCGACGCGTTCCGAGAGTCTGAGCCCCCCGCCTTAAGCCTTGGGGACGGTGACGGGCGGGAGGGTGAGGGGGATCTGTTGTGTTGGCAGGGCAGAACAGCGGGCAAACGTGAAAATCTTCAGTGGCAGCTCGAATCGCCCCTTGGCGGAGGCGATCTGCAAGTACATCGGCATCGAACTGGGCCGGTGCGTGGTCTCGGAGTTTCCCGACGGGGAGACCTTCGTGAAGATCCAGGACAACGTCCGGGGTCAGGACACGTTCATCGTGCAGTCGACGAACCCGCCGACGAACCATCATCTGATGGAATTGTTCATCATGATGGACGCGCTGCGGCGGGCGAGTGCGAGTCGGATCACGGCGGTGCTTCCGTTCTACGGGTATGCGCGGCAGGACCGCAAGGACCAGCCGCGGGTGCCGATCACGGCCAAGTTGGTGGCGAATCTCCTGGTTGCGGCGGGGGCGAACCGGGTTTTGACGATGGACCTGCACGCCCAGCAGATCCAGGGTTTTTTCGACATCCCGGTGGATCATCTATATGCGGCGCCGGTGATGTATCAGTATTTGCGGCAGAACCAGAGGAAAGACCTGGTGGTGGTCAGTCCGGACGTCGGGGGTCTGAAGATGGCCTACGCGTACTCCCAGGTGATGGGGACGGGTTTGGCGATCGTGGCCAAGCGGCGCAAGAGCCCGACTGAGGTGGAGTCGATGACGCTGATCGGGGACATTCGGGGGAAGAACGTCCTGATGGTGGACGATCTCACGGAGACGGCGGGGACGCTAACGACGGCGGCGGGCCTGTTGCGACGGAAAGGGGCGCGGAAGATCCTGGCGTGTGTCTCGCACACCATCCTGAATGATCTGGGGGTCGAGCGGCTGCGGAAATCCGCTATTGACGAACTCATCACGACTGATACAGTCCTCCGCCCCGTCATTGACGGGGTGAAAATCACCACGCTTTCGGTGGCGGGCTTGTTGGGCGAAGCGATCAAACGAATTCACACGAATTCGTCGGTTACTTCGCTTTTCGAGTTCAACGGCGGGCGCATCGGATGATGCTCCGTTCGGGTGTGGAATCGGGATCTCGATCATGAAGTCAGAAGTGTTGACTGCGTATCCGCGGACGGCAGCGCGTCGTTCCGGCGTGAAGAAACTGCGGGCGTCGTTCCGGGTTCCGGCCGTCATCTACGGGCGCCGGAGGCAGCCCCAAAACCTCGAGGTCAAGTTGAAGGAGCTCGAGGATTTGATCCATCGGTCTGTTGCGCAGAACATCCTGCTCGACTTGAAGGTCGAGGGTGATGCCGAGCCCGGGCGGTTGGCGCTGCTTCAGCAGGTCCAGCATCACCCGGTCAGCGGCAAGATCCTCCACGTGGATTTCCACGAGGTGGCCGCCGACGAGCGGGTTGTGATCCAGGTGCCGGTCGAGACGGCGGGCGAAGCGATTGGCGTCAAGACGGGTGGCGGGATTCTCGAGCACGTTCTGTTCAGCCTGAAGGTTCGGGGTCTGCCCAAGGACCTCCCCGAGGTTCTGGTTGTCGATGTTTCGCACTTGGAGGTGGGCCAGGCGATTCACATCAGCGATATCCAGGCCCCGCCGGGGGTCCAGATCCTCGGCGAGAAGTCGATCTCGGTCATCGCGGTCTCAGCGCCTCCGACGGAGGCCGAAGAAGCGGCTGCGGCGGCTGTCGAGGAGGGGGCGCCGCTCGAACCCGAGGTCATCAAGGAGAAGAAGGACGAGGAGGAGGCGGCCTCGCCTGCGGCGGGAGGCAAGGCGGGCGAGAAGGCTCCGGAGAAGGGTGCGGACAAGGGTGCGGTGCCGGAGAAGAAGGAGAAGGCGGAGAAAAAGAAATAGCTCCGTCCTGGCTTGTGCCTGGCGGGCCATGGTTGCTAAGGGTGGTCCGGCATGGAACTGAGCTTCCTGATTGCGGGGTTGGGAAATCCGGGAGGCGCCTACCAGAGGACCCGGCACAATGCGGGGTTTCGGTTGGTGGAACGGCTTCGGGAATTGGCGGGGGGTTGTTGGCGGGAGGAGAAGAACCCCGCCGCGCGGTTGGCGGAGGCGCGGATTGAGGGGCAGCGGGGCTGGCTGTGTCAGCCGCTGACCTTCATGAATGCGAGCGGGGAAGCGGTGGCCGGTTGGTTGCGGTATTACCGGGTGCCGGCGGATCGGTTGCTGGTGGTGGTGGACGACGTGGATCTGCCCCTGGGGGAGATTCGGCTGCGGCCGGAGGGCGGCAGTGGCGGTCATCACGGCCTGGAGTCCGTGATCCAGCACCTGGGCAGCCAGGCGTATCCCCGGCTGCGATTGGGGATCGGGCGGCAGACGACGGATCGGGAATTGACGGGGCACGTGCTGGGCGACTTCAGCCGCGAGGAAGCGGCTCAGTTCGCGCAAGTGATTGAGCGGGGTGTGGATGCGGTGCGGTGTTGGCTGAGCGGCGGCATTGTGCTGGCCATGAATCGATTTAACGGGGCCGGATCGGCTCCGAGAACAAAGGAAAGCTGAGTGAAACGGTACGAAGGTCTGTTCATCCTCAACACGGCGGGCCGGGAGGAGAACGCGAAGGAACTCATCGACAAGGTGGCGGCGGAGATCACCGCCCAGGGCGGGACCATCGAGACCATCCAGAAGATGGACAAGCGCTCGTTCGCCCGGGTGGCGGACAAGAGGCACAGCGCCGGTTTCTACGTGAACATCATCTTCAGCGGGACGCCGGCGCTGGTGTCGGCGCTCCGCGCCCGGTTTGTGTTGAATGAGGATGTGTTCCGGGTTTTGATCACCGTGGCGCCTCCGGCGAAGCAGGCCGTGCCGGCAGCCTCGTAAGGGAAAGGCAAAACATGGCCGGTTCCAGTTTCAATCGGGTGATCCTCGTCGGGAACCTGACGCGGGATCCCGAGGTGCGGTACACGCCGAAGGGGACTGCGATCGCCAAGGTGGGTCTGGCTGTGAATCGGACCTGGCGCAACGAGGCGGGCGAGACCAAGGAAGAGACGACCTTCGTGGACATCGACGTCTTTGGCCGGACGGCGGAGACGGTGGGGCAGTATTTGAGAAAGGGCCGGCAGATCCTGGTGGAAGGCCGCCTGCGGATGGACACCTGGGACGACAAGCAGACCGGCCAGAAGCGGAGCAAGCTCACGGTGGTGGCCGATTCCGTTCAGTTTCTCGGCCGTCCGCAGGGTGAGGAGACGGGGGCAGGGGCGGTCCGCCCCGCGGCAGCGGGTGCCGCCGCTTCGGCGGCCGCGGTGCCGGAGCCGGCGGCTGCGGAGCCCGAGGCTCCGGCGCAGGAAGAGGACGATGTCCCGTTCTAGAGCGGCGACGGGAAACTCCCGGGCGCCGCGGTGGGTTGGGGCCAAGCATGGATTACTGGTATGGCAAAGACTGAAGTCATTCTGACGAGCAACATTGTGGGCCTGGGCGCGGAGTCGGACCAGGTCAAGGTCGCGGCGGGGTACGCCCGGAATTTCCTGATTCCGAACGGGCTGGCGATCCCGCTGAGCGCCACGAACAAGCGCCGGCTGGAGGTGCTTCGCCAGCGGCGAGCTGAGCGCGAGGCGCACGAGTTGAACACCATGAGCGAGCTGGCGGCTTCGTTGTCGCGGATCGTGCTCAAGATCACGGTGAAAACGGGCGCCGACGGCAAGATGTTCGGGGCGGTCACCGCGGGGACGATTGCGGACGAGCTCAAGCATCAGTGCGACGTGACGCTCGACCGGAGGAAGATCCATCTCGATCAGCCGATTCGCACCTTGGACACCTACGAAGTGGATCTGCGCCTGCACGCGGACGTGCACGCCAAGCTCAAGGTGGTGGTCCAGGCCGCGGCGCCCGCCGAGGTGCCTGAGGCTGCGCCCGGCGCCGAAGGGAAGCCCGCGGCTCCGGCGGCCGACGGGAAGCCTGCCCGGGCACCGCGTGAGCGGTCGGCTGCGCCGCGCGAGGGGCGTCCGTCCCGTTCGCGTGCCGAGCGTCCGAAGGCATGAGGCGGCGGGGATTGCCGGTTTGAAAGGTGAGATCTGGGTATGGCGAAACTGACGATTCGAGAGGTTGACCTGCGCGGGAAGCGCGTGCTGGTGCGAGTTGACTACAACGTGCCGATCGAGGAGAAGGACGGGCAGATGGTGGTGACGGACGTCACCCGGATTCGAGAGACGCTGCCGACGATCGAAGCGCTGATTGCGCAGGGCGCCTCATTGATCCTGGCGGCGCACCTGGGCCGCCCGAAGGGGAAGCGCGATGCGACGATGACGCTGGCGCCCGTGGCGGCGAAGCTGGGAGAGCTGCTGGGCCGGCCGGTGCACTTTGCCAACGATTGTGTGGGGCCGGAGGTTGAGTCCGCAGCCACCGCGCTCAAGCAGGGCGAGGTGCTGCTTCTCGAGAATGTCCGGTTCCATGCCGAGGAAGAAGCCAACGACCCGGCGTTTGCGGAACGGCTCGCCCGGGTGGCGGACGCGTACGTGAACGACGCTTTTGGGTCGGCCCATCGCGCCCATGCCTCGACGGAAGGGGTGGCGCGCGTCATCGCCCGGCGGGGCGGGTTGTGCGTGGCGGGGCTGCTGATGGATCGCGAGCTGCGTTTCCTCGGCGACGAGCTCGAGGATCCGGCGCGGCCGTTCGTGGTCATTCTCGGGGGGGCGAAGGTCTCGGACAAGATCACGGTCATCGACAGGCTCCTCGAGAAGGCGGACACGATTCTGGTGGGGGGTGCAATGGCGTACACGTTTCGGCTGGCCCAGGGGCGGCGGATCGGGAAGTCGCTGGTCGAGCCGGAGCGGGTCGAGGTGGCGAAGGCGGCGCTGGCGAAGGCGGCGGAGCGCAAGGTGCAGTTTCTGCTCCCGATGGACGACGTCATCGCGGTTCCGGTGCCGACCGACAAGCTCGACAAGAAGGGCCGTCCGGTGGTGGACTATCAGAACCTGCGTGTGAACGCCACTCCGGACTGTCCGGACGACGCGGCGGGCTACGACATCGGGCCGGCGACAGTCGGGGCTTACGCCGCGGTGGTGGCCAAGGCGCGAACGATTCTCTGGAACGGTCCGATGGGCCTCTTTGAAGACAAACGGTTTGCGGAGGGGACATTTGCGGTGGCACGGGCGGTGGCCCAGGCGACTCAAGCCGGCGCCAAGAGCATCATTGGCGGCGGGGACAGTGTGAAAGCGCTGAACAAGGCCGGTTTGGGGGCCCAGGTCACTTTCATGAGCACCGGCGGCGGAGCGAGCCTCGAGTTCCTGGAAGGCGCCGTGCTGCCCGGTGTGGCCGCGCTTGCCGACCAGGCGTGTTGCTGCGGCGGGCATTGATGAAGAAAGGACCCGTCCCTTTTTCAGGAATCACTCTCATGAACAAGGATCGCAAACTGATCATTGCGGGCAACTGGAAGATGAACAAGACCGTGGCCGAGGCGCTTGACCTCGTGAACGGCTTGAAGCGCGAGCTGTTGAGCGTCAAGGAGGTGGATCTTGTGGTCTGCCCTCCCTTCACCGCCTTGAGCGAGGTGTCGAAGGCCATCCTGGACTCGAACCTGCGGTTGGGCGCGCAGGACATGAGCGAGCATCCGCCCGGGGCGTACACGGGTGAGATTGCGGCCGTCATGTTGAAGGAGTTCTCGGTCCGCTATGTGATCGTGGGGCATTCGGAACGGCGGCAGTACCACGCGGAGACGGATGCCGTGATCGCGGCGAAGGCCGCCGCGGCGCATGGCGCGGCGCTGAAACCGATCGTTTGCATTGGCGAGACGCTCAAGGAACGGGAGACGGGCCGGACGGAATTGGTGCTCGAGACCCAGGTGAAGGGGAGTCTGGCGGGGCTCAGCAAGAGCCAGATGGAGGAGACGGTGCTGGCCTACGAACCGGTGTGGGCCATCGGGACGGGTCGGACCGCCACCGCGGATCAGGCTCAGGCCGCCCACGCCTTTATTCGCCGGGTGTTGGCGGGCGTGTTCGATGACACCGTGGCGCGCCGCGTGCGGATTCAGTATGGTGGGAGTGTGAAGCCGGCGAACGCGCGCGAGCTGATGAGTCTGCCGGATGTGGACGGCGCCCTGGTGGGCGGGGCGTCGCTCGAGATCCGCAGCTTCACTGACATTGTGAAGAATTCGATTTGAGTCCGCGGAGAACCCTGTTATGGGACTGATCATTGGCCTGCTGACGCTGTTGTTAGTGATCAACAGCCTGTTCTTGATCCTGCTGATCCTGGTGCAACTGCCGAAGAAGGACGCCGGGGCCGGCCTGGCCTTTGGAGCGGGAACGTCGGACGCCCTGTTCGGGGCGGGGTCCGGCACGGCGCTGAGCCGGCTCACGAAGTACGGCACGGGTCTTTTCCTGGCGGTATCCATGACGCTGGCGGTCCTGTACACGCACCAGGCGAAGGCGAGCCGGCGGGACGTGCTGCTCGAGCTCGATCGGCGGGGCAAGCCGGCGGCCAGCGCCCCGTCGATCATGCCTTCCGTCAGCAACACCGTCCTTCCGGTGCTGCCCGCGGCGGGCACGAACCTCGTGCCGGCTGCGCCGACGTCGGCGCCTGTTGCGGTTCCGGCAGCGGCGGTCCCCGCGGGGAGCACGAACGTCCCGGATTCGCCGGGTCGTTGAGTCGACTCCATGCATGCGACACGGCGCGGCCCTGGTTCAAGACCGGGGGCGCGTTGTTCGTTTTGGGGGATGCGCCGTCGGGGCGCCGTGGTCTTGAAGGCGGCAGCCCTTGGCAGTCTCCTGGGGGTTTGGGGCTTGCTTTCGGGCTGTGGTCCTGCCCGGCGCCCGGCGGATCTTGTGATCATCAACGGGGCCGAACCGGAGTCGCTCGATCCCCATGTGGTCACGGGCCAGGCGGACGGGCGGATTGCCTCCACGCTGTTTGAAGGACTGACGCGGTTCGATCCTGTCGAGGCAAGACCGGTGCCAGGATTGGCGGCGCGGTGGGAGGTCTCCCCGGACGGGAAGGCGTACACGTTTCACTTGCGGACCAACGCGGCGTGGTCGACCGGCGAACCGATCCTGGCCGAGGATTTCGTCTGGTCGTGGAAGCGAATCCTGTCTCCGGAAACCGCGGCCGAGTACGTGGGTGTGTTGTTCTACCTCCGGAACGGTGAGGCCTACGCCACCGGTCGCCTTCAGGACTTCAGTCGCGTGGGGGTCCGGGCGGAAGGCGCGAGGGTGTTGCGCGTGGAGCTCGAGTCGCCGACGCCGTTCTTCCTCGATCTCTGCAGTTTTCAGCCTTATGCCGTGGTGCCCCGACAGCGGATCGAGCGCCACGGCGACCGCTGGCTGCACGCTCGTCCGTTCATGGCCAGCGGCGCCTACACGCTCGAGAGCTGGCGGCTGAACGACCGCGTCCGGCTGCGGCGGAACCCGCACTACTGGGATGCGGCGGCGGTTCAGAGCGAGGTGGTGGACATGCTCTCCTGCGTGGTCCCAGCCACGGCGCTCAATCTGTACGAGACGAGGGCGGTGGACATTATCTGGGACAAGGAGCTGATGCCGCTGGAACTGATGGACCGGATGCGGCAGCGCCCTGACTTTCACGCCTATCCGTCGCTCGGGAACTACTTCATCCGTGTGAACGTGACCAAGGCGCCGTACCTCGATTCGCGCGTGCGGCGGGCATTGGCCCAAGCGATCGACAAGGAGCGGATTGTCCGGAAGATCCTGCGGGGGGGGGAGCGCGTCGCGCGCACGGTTTCGCCGCCGGGCATTGCCAATGGCCCGCTGATCTACCAGCCGCCGGAAGGTCTTCCCCACGATCCGCCGGCCGCGCGGCAGCTCCTTGCGGAAGCGGGGTTCCCGGAAGGCCGGGGTTTCCCGACCCTCGTCTACACCTACAACACGCAGGAGAGCCATCGGAAGATCGGGGTCGAGCTTCAGGAGATGTGGGGTCGGGAGCTCGGGTTGCGGGTCGAGCTGCGGCAGCTCGAGTGGAAGACCTATCTGCGCGCGCAGCACATGCTGGACTATGACCTGATCCGGAGCAGCTGGGTGGGGGACTACAACGATCCGAACACGTTCCTCGATCTGTTCATGAGCGACAATCCGAACAACCGGACCGGGTGGCGGAATGCCCGGTACGACCAGGCGGTGCGGGCGGCCAATGCCGAGACGAAGCCGGAGCGCCGTCAGGAGCGACTGCGGGAGGCCGAGGCGATCCTGGTCGAGACGGAGCTGCCGGTGATCCCGGTCTTTTTCTATGTGGGGATGGAGCTGTATGATCCGGCGCGTGTGACGGGGATTCACAGCAATCTGCGGTCCGAGCATGCGCTGTGGGCGATCCGCCGGGTCGATCGGGGCGGGGCGGGCGGCGGCGGGAGTGGGCCTTGAGCCGGAGGCCAGCGTCGAGGATGCCATGTACCTGGTCCGCCGTCTTCTCCTGCTGCCGCCGCTGCTGGTGGTGATCAGCCTGCTGGCGTTCCTGCTGGTTCGGACCGCGCCCGGGGGGCCATTTGATCGGGAGCGGAAGCCGGCTTCGCCGGACGTCGAGCGGGCGCTGCGGGCGCGGTATCATCTCGATGAGCCGCTGGGCCAGCAGTACCTGCGGTTCCTCGGCGGGTTGGTTCGCGGGGACTTTGGCGCCTCGCTCAAGTACCGCAACCATTCGGTGACCGACATCATCCGGCAGGGGTTGCCGGTTTCCTTGAGTCTGGGATTGCTGGCGTTCGGGCTGGCGCTGGGGGTGGGGATCCCGGCGGGCGTTTACGGCGCGATGCGGAAGGGGGAGTGGTCCGACTACGGAGTGAGTGTGCTGACGTTGCTGGCCGTGTGCATTCCGGGTTTTGTCGTGGGGCCGGTGCTGGTGACCGTGTTCGCGATTCGTTGGCAATGGCTGCCGGTGGGATTATGGGAATCGCCGATGCACGCGGTGCTGCCGACGGTGAGTCTCGGGCTGTACTTTGCGGGCAAGATCGCGCGGATGATGCGGGAGGGGATGCTGCAGACGCTGCGGATGGACTTCATCGCCACGGCGCGGGCGAAAGGCCTTGGGGAGACCCGGGTCCTGATGCGGCACGCGTTCCGGCTGGCCGTGATGCCGGTGGTATCGTATTCGGGGCCGTTGCTGGCGGATCTGCTGACGGGGTCCTTTGTAATCGAGAACCTGTTTCAGATTCCCGGGCTGGGCGTGTTCATGGTCAACAGCTCCCTGAACCGGGACTACCCGATGGTGGTGGGATTGGTGCTGCTGTACGCCATCCTGCTGCTGGGGCTCAACCTGATCGTGGACATGCTGTACGCGTTCCTGGATCCGAGGGTGCGTTATGACTAACGAGGCGCGCACCAGACCGATGAAGCATGCAGTGCCAAGGAACCGTCGAGGGGCAGCGGGGCATCCTGCCTCCGCGCACCGCTCGAGGGGGCCGGCGTGCCAGGCGATCCGGAGGTTCGCGAGGAACCGGGGAGCCCTGGTGAGCGCCCTGTTTCTTGGCGTGTTTATCGCGCTCATCCTGGTCTGGCCCTGGGTGGGGTGCCAGGCTCCAGACGCGATCAGCGACCTGCAGTTCGTCGCCCCGGGATCGGGGCACTGGTTTGGCACCGACGTCCACGGGCGGGACCTGTTCACCCGGGTGAACAATGGGGCTCGGATCTCACTGCTGGTGGGTGCGGTCGGGGCGGCGGTGAGTCTGGTGATCGGGGTGATCTGGGGAGCCGCCGCCGGATACCTCGGGGGGCGCGTGGATGGGGCGATGATGCGAATCGTGGATGTCCTTTACGCGTTGCCATCGATCATCTTTGTCATTGTGTTGATCACGACCTTGAACGCGGCCGTGGACGGGTGGGTGTCGCGGGGGCTGTCGGCCCGGGGGGGGGCGATCCTGAAGTTCGCCGGCTTGTTCGGGGGTCTGGGGGCAGTCTCCTGGCTGACGATGGCGCGGATTGTGCGCGGGGAGGTGCTTTCCTTGCGGACCCGGCCGTTTGTTCAGGCGAGTCGGGCCCTTGGAGCCGGGCATATCCGCGTGGTGTTCCACCATATCCTGCCGAACGTGGTGGGGATTGTGATTGTGTATCTGGCCCTGACTGTGCCGGCCGTGGTGCTTTACGAGTCGTTTCTCAGTTACCTAGGTTTGGGCATCCAGCCGCCCCAGGCGAGCCTCGGGTCGCTGATTGCCGAAGGAGCGGCGCAGATCAACCCGATCCGGATCTACTGGTGGATGATCGCCTTTCCGGCAGGGACGCTGATGGTGGTCCTGCTGGCGCTGAACTTCGTGGGAGACGGGCTGCGGGACGCGCTCGATCCGCGGGCGGACCCCTAGCGAGGCGCGGAAGCGGGGTGGGCAAGCACAGCAGGGTCTTCATGTGCCTGGGGACTCGACTGGGTCTGAGGCGGCGCCTCGCTAGTTCAGGGACGACAGCGCCGGTTCCTTGCGCTACTGTCCGGCGGATGAGCGAGCGCCGGATCGTCATCGTGGGCGGTGGTGCCGCCGGATTTTTCGCCGCCATCACCTGTGCCGAGGCGTGTCCGGGAGCCGAAGTGATGGTGATCGAGCAGGGCCCCGAGTTTCTGGCCAAGGTGCGCATCTCCGGCGGCGGGCGCTGCAACGTGACCCACGCCTGCTTCGATCCAGAAGAGCTCGCGGCGCACTATCCCAGGGGCGGAAAGGCGTTGCGCGGGGCTTTTGGCAGTTTCCAGCCCCGGGACACGATCGCCTGGTTTGAACGGCGCGGTGTGAAGCTCAAGACCCAGGCCGACGGTTGCCTCTTCCCGACTACCGATTCCTCGCAGACGATCATCGATTGCTTCCTCGATGCCGCGCGGAAAGCGGGGGTCCGGCTGGTTGCGCGCTGCGCCGTGGAACGGGTGATCCGCGGGTCCGATGGGGGGTTTGTGCTGACGCTGTCCGGAGGCAGGACGCTCGAGTGCGATCGTCTTCTCCTGGCTCTTGGCGGCTGCCGCGTGCCGGGAGTGGGGCGTTTGGCGGTCGACCTGGGGCATGTCCTCGAGCCGCCGGTGCCATCCTTGTTCTCGTTCAACGTCGAGGCACCCTGGATCCGCGCCTTGGCCGGGGCGGTTGTTGACACCGTGGAGGTCTCGGTCGCCGGTCACGGCCTTCGCGAACGCGGCACACTGCTTTTCACCCACTGGGGATTGAGCGGGCCCGTGATCCTCGGGCTGTCCGCCTGGGGCGCGCGAGTTTTCCACCGGCTGGACTATCGGTTTGCCCTGCAGGTCCACTGGCTGCCGTCGCTGACTCTCGAGATGATCGTGGCCGGGCTCCAGGCTCGGCGGCAGTCCCAACCGGCGCGTTGGGTGGTCAACAGCCCCCTCCCGCCGCTGACGGCGCGCCTCTGGGAGCAACTGGTGCTCTCCGCCGGGGTCCCGCAGGAAACGCGGTGGGCCGGGCTCTCGCGCGCTGCCCTGCATCAGCTGGCACAGCGCCTGTTCCGGACCGAGATCGCCGTCGATGGCAGGAGCCAGAACAAGGAGGAATTCGTCACCTGTGGCGGCGTCCGCCTGAGCGAGGTGAATTGGCGGACCATGGAGAGCCGGCTTATGCCCGGCCTGCATTTCGCGGGGGAGCTGCTGGATATCGACGGTCTGACGGGCGGCTTCAACTTCCAGGCTGCCTGGACGACGGGTTGGCTGGCAGGCCGGGCGATGGCGGCGGCCGTCAGGCCTGGCTGCGACGGACGGCAGTCGCCGGCCTGAACGGCGCTTCACGCGTCGTCGTGGCCGTCGCGGTCCGTGTTGCGGTCACGGGCCCGCGAATCGGGAGCAGCGAACGGGTTCTTGTCGGAGCTGCGCGGCGGAGCCGGAGCTGCGGTCGGGAGCGGGGTGAATGTGGATTGGGCTGCGGGCAGGGCCCAGGGTGCGCCAGTCAGGTAGACCAGGTCGACGAGGAGGTGGATTCCGAACACGAGCAGCAGCTCGGCGGGCTGAAGGTAACCCAGCGTGTGGCCGAGGAGGCCGAGTCCCATGGCCAGTCCTCCGGGCAGGAGGGCAGCCAGGGCCAGACGCCGACAGCATCGCCCATCGGAGCGGCGGTTGAGCAGCAGGCAGTACGCCTTGACGGGGGCACTGAGCAACAGCGCGAGCACGTTCCACAGGACCAGGAATCCTAGGGCGCTGACGAGGGCGGTGGCCAGCAGGAGATGGGGACGCCAGGCGCCCCACCGGGGTTCGATCTCGGGTCGATTCAGGGCGATGATCCAGGCGGTGGGGTAGGGGATCTCGGACATCCCGAGCAACGAGGAGATCCTGAGCGCCGTCGGCCCGAAGGTGATGCTCCAATCCGATCCCTGGGTGTCGCGGGCAGTTCCTCGAGGGTCAACCTGGATGGTGAGGCGGGGTGTGTCGGCGAGGACCACCGGGCCCTCGGTGGGCCAGACGAGACGGCCATCGCGGATCTCGCCGGCGGGTGGGAGTTGGCGCACCGCGGTGTGGATTGCGGGCATCCAGGCGGTGGCGACGTAATGCAGGATCACCCCTCCGAGGACGAGGGCGGCGAGCGTCGCCACCGTCCTGAGCCTTGAAGGCGACGTCACGGCGAGACCCGCCACGCCGCGAAAGGTCAGGGGCTGCCACGGGCATCGCGGCGAGGGAGTGGCCGGAAGCTGCGGGTCCATGGCGGGTGGCGCCCGCCGCCGGGGCTAGCGGGTCTGGGTTGGCGGCGGCGGGGTGGGATGCTGGGGTTGTCCTCCGGGCGGCGGCTGGACGATCAACGGCACCGGGTAGCGAAGCTTCATCACGTCGTCCACGAGCACCTCGACGTAGTAGACGCCGGCGCTCGGGAACTCGAGCTGGCCGAACAACGTCACGTTGATGGCGTGGTGGGAGGCGTCCTGGAGTGCAAATTTCAGCGCGTTCTGGCGCAGGACGGTCGTGCCGTCCGGCGCGATGAACCGGACGTTCTGGCTGAAGGTGCCGATGCCGGCGGTCCAGCGGTTGAAGACACAGAGCTTCGTGGCGGTGATTGGCACCTGGGGCACTCGGATCAGACTGATGACGCCGATGATGATGAAGCTGCCGGTGGCCTCCTGGCGTACGTCTTCACAGAGCAGTGACGCCTGGAGATCAGGCAGGATGCGGGTAGGTTGCATGCGTGGATGGGGTCATGTTGGACTGGCGCTCAATCATGAGCGCCGCTGGAGTGGGATGGAGCCGCAGCCAACTCGGCGGCTCGCACCGTGTTTTGCATTAGCACCGCAATGGTCATGGGGCCCACGCCGCCGGGATTGGGCGTGATCCGGCCGGCGATCGGCTGGACGGCGGGGAAATCCACATCGCCCACCAGCCGGTAGCCCTTCTCCGCCGCCGGATCGGGGACGCGGTTGACGCCGACATCGATCACCGTCGTCCCGGGTCGGATCATGTCCGCCCGGAGGAAGGCGGGCACGCCGATCGCGGCGACCACGATGTCGGCGCGGCGGCAGTGGTCCGCAATATCCCGCGTTTGCGAATGGCAGAGCGTGACCGTGGCGTTGGCCTGCGAGGTCTTCTGGACCAGGAGCGCCGCCAGCGGTTTGCCGACGATGTTGCCCCGGCCAAGGACCACCACATGGGCGCCGCCGACCGTGATTCCCGAGCGGACCAACAGCAGGTGGACTCCGGCCGGCGTGCAGGGGACGAACCCAGTCGGATCGCCGAGCATCAGTTTGCCCATGTTCACCGGGTGGAATCCGTCGACGTCCTTTTCGGGGAGCACGGCGGCCGTGATTCGCGAGGACCGGATCTGGCGCGGCAGGGGGGCCTGAACCAGCACGCCATGGACGCGCGGGTCCCGGTTCAATCGGTCGAGCAGGGAGAGCACTTCGGCTTCCTCGGCGCTCTCCGGAAAAACATGGGTTTGCGATCGAATCCCAAGGCGCCGGCTCGTCCGTTCCTTCATGCCCACGTAGACCTGGGAGGCGGGGTCCTCGCCGACGCGGACAAAGGCGAGGCCCGGTTGGATCCCGAGGGCGCCGAGGGCGGCGACGCGGCCGGCGGTCTCGCGATGGAGTTCGTCGGCGATGGCCCGTCCGTCGATGAGATTCGAGAGGGCGCTCATGGAGCCAGTTGGATCGACTGGACTTCGATCATGGGCAGCTGGGGCCATCGGGGATCCAGTTGTTCCTCGCCGGTCACGACGACGCGCGCTCCCCGGAAGCGGGCGATTCGCATCGCCGGATCTCCCGGCAGGAGAAAATTCACGCTCCGGCCGGTGTCGAGGGCCCTCAGGTGATAGCGGGTGGGCGCCTGGATGCTCAGGGTTTCGGCCACGATGCCCTCGCGTCTGACAATGCGGCGCTGGGAAGGCCCGCCGGTCTCGGGCGCTTCGGCCGCCGCGGGAGCCGTGGCCGGCGGTTCGATCGAGGGGGTAGCCGGCGCCGGCTTCGGCGGCTCAGGCTCAGGCGCGGCCGGGGGCGGAGCCGGGGGTGCTGGCGCGGGTGAGGGAGTTGCCGTCCCGGGCGTCGCCAGCGTCATGGGCGGTCCGATCTGCGGGGGCAGGGGTGCGGATGCCGCGTGCGCGGCGGAAGGCGGAGGCGCCGGGGCCGGTCCCGCGGGCGAGGAGGCCGGAACGGGGGCGGTCGACGATGTCGTGTCGATTGCCGGTTGCGCTCCGGCATTAGGCGCCGGGACGGGCGTGGTGCTGCCGCCGGCGGAATCCACGTACGAAGCGGCGACGAATCCGTAACAGCCCGGTGGCGCCTCGATCTCCATCCAGTCTTCCACCACCCGGATTTCGCGGACGATCGCGCCGCGCTCGAGAGAGCCGATGATGGTGAAGTTATCGCCCGGGCCGGCTCTCACGTTGAGGCGGTGGGCGGTGACCGTGGAGGCGGTGTCATCGATGAATTCGGCGCTCACCCACACCGGCGTGTTCGCGGGCAGTCGGATCTTGAGCCATTCCGCCAGTTCGCCGGGCTGCGGCCGGTCGGGCTTGATGGATTCGAGGATCACGACCTTTTCGCCCTGGTGCAGATGGCAGATGATCTCGCTCAAGACCGACGGGGCTGCCCGCAGATTGACGCGGTCGGACTTCACGAGGCCCGTGATCTCGCCCTGCGCTGAGAGCGCTGCGAGCCACCCGGCGACCCCCAGGGCCGCGATCTGCCCGTGATTCAGGTGTCGCATAGCAATCCCCAGTAGACGGCGAAGGAGAGTCCCTGTCAACGCCGCGGTCCCACGCCGGGTCCTCGCCTAACGCCTGGGGCTTGAACGTCCGCCATCGGCTCCCGGTGGGCTTTCGCCTTGAATGGCGCGTGCGGTGTCGGCTCTGGCCTTGGGTTGCGGCCTGGCCACGCTGCGCTGTTGCGGCTCGCGGGTTTCCTGCGAGGTCTCGAGCAGGGTCCGGATTTCCGTCTCGCGGAGCACGCGGTACTTCCCCCGGGGCAGTTCGCCGAGCGTCAAGGGACCGATCCGAATGCGCGCCAAGTGGTCCACCTCGAGCCCTTGGGATTCCAGCATACGCCGGATCTCACGGTTTTTGCCTTCCCGCAGCGTGACTTCGAGGGTGCTATGGGATGCGTTGGCCGACAACAGGCGCGCCTTCTCCGCCTGCAAGCGCTCCCCCGCGTCCACCAAGCCCTCCCGCAGGCGGTGAACCACGGCGGGCGTCGCCCGACCCACGACGCGCACCCGGTACGTCTTGGGCACGCCAAACCGGGGATGCGTCAGCCGCAGACAGAAATCGCCGTCGTTGGTCAGGATCAGGAGCCCCTCCGAATCGCGGTCCAAGCGTCCGACGGTGAACAGGCTGGCCCATTCCCGCGGGAGCAGATCGCCGACCTTCGGTCGGGTCTCGGCGGGTTGACGGGAGCACACGTACCCTGCCGGCTTGTTCAGCAGCACATACAACCGGCGTCGCGCGTGGATCACCGCGCCGTCGACGCGGATTTCGTCGTGTGCCGGATCCGCCTGCGAGCCCAACTGGGTGACGATCGCGCCGTTGACGGAGACGCGGCCGGCGACGATCAGCGCTTCGCTGCCGCGCCGGGAAGCCACGCCTGCCGCCGCCAGCACTTTCTGAAGGCGCGTTCTCACCTTCTGCCTGCGAGGACCCTCTGATCGCGGGGGGCGGGACAGAGGGCCCGGAGAGGCAGGGGGGCGTTCATGAGGCTGGAGACTGGTTTGGGCCTGTGACCCGCCTCGCTAAGCCTCCGGCTTGGTCTTCCGTAGACCCACCACGCGGTCCCCTTCCTTCCACTGACCCCGTTTCTTGAGCAATTCCACCCGTTCGAAGCGCTTGAGCACGTTGCGCTTGGCCCCCAGGGTGGCAGTGGGGCGGAGACTCCGATGTTGCGACATAAGCTTTTCTGCGATCGTCCGCGATCCGTTTCTCGTTCTCGACAGGCCGGTTCTTGTAGCACAGGCCGTCCCATTTCCAAAGAAGAAAGTGCCACTCGCAGGGGTGAAGGGGTGACGGGTGCAGGACAGGATTCCGGAGGCTTGAGTCCCGGGCGGATTCGTTGAAAGCTCGCGGCATGGAATGGATCCGGCCCGGTCTCGCTGCGTTATCAGCGATCCAATCAGTCTCGGCATTTGCCGCCACAGCGCCTGTTCCGCCTCCGACTCCGGCCGACCGCGCGCTGGCGGCCTACTTCGCCGCGGAGACCGCGGTGATCGAGCGGGGTTGCCTTGCGGAGGTTGGTGCGGAGGTTGGCACGGCGGCGGAGTGGGAGGCCGTGCAGTCCGGACGCCGGAGTCAGCTCCGGGAAATGCTCGGGTTGCTGCCCTGGCCGGAGCGGGGCGACCTGCGCGTGACCGTGACGGGCCAGCTCGAGCACGACGAGTTCCGGGTCGAGAAGCTGCATTTCCAGTCCCTGCCCGGGCTGTACGTGACAGGGAATCTCTATGTGCCGAAGGCTGTGTCCGGCAAGCTTCCCGGGGTTTTGTACCTGTGCGGGCACAGCCGGGTGGTGGCCGATGGCGTGAGCTGCGGGAACAAGACCGGGTACCAGCATCACGGGGCGTGGTTCGCGCAGAACGGGTACGTGTGTTTGATCATTGACACCGTGCAGTTGGGCGAGATCGAAGGGCTGCATCACGGGACGTACCGTGAGGGGCTCTGGTGGTGGAACTCGCGCGGCTACACGCCGGCGGGTGTCGAGGCCTGGAACGGGATGCGCGCCCTGGACCTGCTGGCGTCGCGTCCGGAGGTGGATCCGGAGCGGTTGGGCGTGACCGGGCGATCGGGCGGCGGGGCGTACAGTTGGTTTGTGGCGGCGCTGGACGACCGGGTGAAGGTCGCTGCACCCGTGGCCGGCATCACGGACCTCGAGAATCACGTGGTCGATGGAACCGTCGAAGGGCACTGCGATTGCATGTTCTTCGTGAACACGTATCGGTGGGACTATCCGCTGTTGGCGGCGCTCGTCGCACCGCGGCCCCTGCTGCTCTGCAATTCGGACAAGGACACCATCTTCCCGCTGGACGGCGTCCTGCGGGTCCACGACAAGGTCCGGCGCGTCTATTCGATCCTTGGCGCGGCCGGGCGATTGGGATTGCTCATCACCGAGGGCCCGCACGAGGACACCCAGGACCTGCAGGTGCCCGTCCTCCGCTGGTTCAATCGCTGGTTGAAAGCAGAGAAATCGGTGGTGCGGACTGCGGCCGAGAAGTACTTCGAGCCGCGGGATCTGCGGGTGTTCGACGTCCTGCCCGCCGATGCGATCAACACGACGGTTCACGAGCGGTTTGTGCCCGTGGCGAAGCCCATGCCCCAGGGGCTCGACCCGGCCCTTCAGAAGGAATGGCGGGCGGCGCAGGCGGACTTGGTGCGATCCCAGTGCTTCGGCGGTTGGCCCCTCGAGGCCGGACCGTTGGACTTGAAGGCGGTTCGGACGGCCGAGCGCGATGGGACGCGTTTGCGCCTATGGGATTTCATTAGCCAGCCCGGTGTCGATTTGCGGCTCTACGCGCTTTCTCCGCTCGAAGCGGCCCCGTCGAACCGCGTCCGATTGCGGATCGTCGGACCGGAAGCGTGGCAGGCGAGTCTGGCGGGACTGACCGGGGGTTACCCCGCCGAGTTGGCCGAGGAGCGCGCCGCGCTGGGGGCGCAGGTGACGCCGGCGGATGCAGCCGCATGGGCGGTGCTGGCCCAGGCCGTCGCGGGAGGTGCCGAGACGCGCCTGTGGTTCGCGCCCCGAGGAATTGGGCTGACGGCGTGGAGTGGCGATGCCGCGAAGGCGCGACAGATCCGGCGCCGGTTCATGCTTCTGGGGCAGACGCTGGACGGGATGCGGGTCTGGGACATCCGGCGGGCAATGGCGGCGGCGATCGAGTTGTTTCCGGGCGCGCCTCTGACGCTCGAGGCGGAAGGCGGCATGGCGGTGAACGCGGTGTACGCCTCCCTGTTCGCGTCCGGGCTCGAGCGTCTCGAGGTGCGCGGTCTTCCGGCGGGCCATCGCGAGGGACCGGACTATCTCAACGTGCTGCGGATTTGGGACCTTCCCGATGCGATCGAGGCTGCCCGGGACCGGTGCGCCGTGGTGGTCGAGTGATTCGTCAATCTGCGGATTGCCCGTGAGCTCACCGGTCGCTGCAGACGCGGATTCGGTAGAACGCTGCGCGGTCATCGTCGGAACGCAGCGCGCGGTGTTCGATCGTCCCGCCCTGTACTGAGCGCAGTTCGGGGCTGACCAGTTGCCAGGCCGCGACGGTCTCTCCGTCCCCTCGTTTCTCCAACCAGTACGAATGCCGGGGCTGCGCCGCGAACCGGAGGAGAATCGTCTTCTCGGCCAGAGTGGCACGCTCGAATCGCAGGCAGCTCGCCGGATCCTCGGGACTCGTGCCGGCCTCGAACTCATCGCGATTGACCATGCCGTCGCCGTCGCTGTCCTCTGCGGCGTCCGAGGCCTGCTCGGGATCCAGGCGGTACTGGTCCTCCCATGAATCGGGCATGCCGTCGCCGTCGGAGTCGGGTTCGAAGAGGAGCTCGAGCGTCCGGGAGTCGGGTCGGCCGCGCGGCGACGGGGTCACTTCGAGGAGACCGGCTGTCATGCTTTGATTCGAGAGCAAGTAGAGCTCGACGAACACGGTTGCTTCTGCCGGCACGTTCCCCAGCGAGCCTTCGATCCGGCCTGGCACCGGCTCGTTGATGGCAAGGGCGCCTTGGGACGTTCGCACGGCAAGGACCGACACACCGGGATCGAAGGTCAGGCGCAAGTCGACGTGCGGCGAGATCGGGCCCGTGTTGGTTACTGCGAGTGCCATCCGGTACGGTCGTCCGACGACTCCTGGCTCAAGAGGTTCAACAAACGAGGTCAGGAGCGTGTACGGGGTTTTCCCATTTGGACCGGCGTGGCTGATCGTCCGCAGTTCGTGCAGCGACAAGGCCCGATGGTACAGCGACAGCTCATCCACGTCCGCGGCGGCCGAGGATTCCCCTGGCGACTGCGGGTGTCCCCCCAGCCGCAAGGGGCCGTTGGTCTCGAGGCTGCCCGACTCGGTTCGGGCGTCAAATCCGCCGACCCACTGGCCGTCCACCACGACGCCCCCGCCATTGGCGATCGTCCGACAGACCGTCAACCCGACATGATGCCAGCGTCCATCCCTGAGGTTGGTTGTCCCTGGGGCACTCTCGACTTCGAGGGGTGGTGTGGCGGCAACTCGGTCGCTCAATCGGAAACCCAGGAGGCCGTCCCGGGTCCAGAGGGCCCAGCCAACGCGGTTCTTTCCTTCCGGGGTGATCGACAGGGCCTCCTTGCCCGCGATCCAGAACCGGTTCGTGCCGGAATCCGCGGGCAATCGAAGCCAGGTCTCAACACTGAAATCCTCCCCTGCACCGACGTTCAGGTCCGGAGCGTCAGCAACGACTACCGAACCGGAGCCGGTGGGGAACGAGAAGGCCATGCCCACCCGGCCTGCCGTGAAGCCGACTCCCTCTCCCAAGGTGCCCTCATGGCCGGCGACCAGGTCCCGTGCGTCCTCCTCAGCCGGCCACCACCCGACGAGCCCCGCCGGCGGCGGCCTGCCGGGGCCGACGATCTCGGTGGCCGACACGGCCTCGTCATTGTCGGGGTTGCCGTCGGCGACTCCTGCGGAGAGCGTGGCTGACGCGTTGAGGATGCGCGGGCTCGTGAGTCCATGGATCGAGGTGGGCAAGGCCCGCAGCTCGATGACCAACGAAGCGGATTGCCCGGGGCCCAACTCGTCAAAGGTCGCCCGGGCCTCGGGATTGGCCCCGGCCTGCACGGTTGCTGACCCGCTCGAGGGAATGGCGCGATGGATCGGTGTCCATCCCAGCGCCGCGTCCAGAAAGACCCTGACACTCACGCCGCTGGCCAGCGAAGGACCGGGGTTGGTCACCGTGGCCACGTAGGCTGCGCCGTTGCTGCCAAACGTGAACCAATCCGGCATGGCCCTGAGACTCACTGCCAGATCATCGAGAAGATGGACGGGGACGGCCGTCGAGCAGCCCTCGTGACCCGCCTGGTCCTCGGCGACCAACGCCAGGGGCGAAACCGCTGCGAGCACGCGAACACGGCCCTCCCAGCGGCCATCGACGAAGTCGCTGACTTCCGCGGGTTCGACCGGGATGACGAGGGCGTCGCGGAACGGCAACGCGATCGACGAGTTGGTTGCAGACAACGTTGTCATGGCCCGTTGCCAGTCCCTGAGCGCATGGTTGTTCTGCCGCCCCCATCGCTGAAACGAAGTCGAGAAGGAGACAACGTCTTCGAGCGGCGTCGAGCCGGTTCGCCAGTCCTCGTCCGACAACCGTCGCGGAACCAGGATCGCGGCCGCGTCGGCTCCGTTGCCGCAGAAGAAGTCCCGGGACCGTCCCGCGGCGTCGAACAACCAGACCGCCACCGGCCGGGGAGAGCCTTCGAGGTGCGGCGGGACCGAGTCGCCGCTTCCCCAGATCAGTGGCGCCCCCAATCGGAAGGCTGGGAATGCACCCGGCGGGGTGCCGGATTCCGAAAGAGTCAGAACGCTCCGCGCCGGAACCTCCGTGCCCGAGGGGAAGACGAACGTCGCTCGCGGCGCGGGCCAGCGGGTGAGGTCGTAGCAGTGCACCGTCCAGCCTGACACATCGAGCGCGTGGTCGGTCACGTTCTGGCATTCGACGGCATCCGACCCGCCCACGGTGATCTCCGAGAGAACCAGGGATGCCGGTCGGCCGCTGCCGGCCCTTGCGGAGAGCTGCACCGGCCCGCGGTAATTGGTCACCGGCAGGCCCAGGGCGTCGAGGGCCGTGAGACCGACCTGGAGCGAATCTCCTGCCGCCACGCCCTCGGGCATCGGATCCCAGGCGAAACGGGCCACTTGGCCCGGTGCAACGTCATCATCCAGGATGATCCCCACGCCTTCCGCATCCGCAAGGTCCGCCGTCGCGTCCCCGGACGGCAGGCTCAGCAGGACGAGGAAATGCCGGTTGCCGTCGACGATCGAGTTGTCGATGACCTCGACATCCACAGTGCGGTGGGTCTCGCCTGGCGCGAAGACCAGTTGTCCGGCAGCGGGGACGAAGTCCGTCTCTGCCCCGGCAAGGTCATGGGCGGTGGTGAAGTTCACCGCCGTGGCGAGACTGGTGTTGCCGGTCAAGCGCACCACGAATTGCATCGCGTTCGTCCCGGCGCTCCCTTCCGACATCACTGCATCCTCGACGACCACCTGCGGCTTGGGGTCGTCGTCCCGGATGACACAGGTGAGTCGATCGCGTCCCAGGATGGCCCCTCGAGGGTCGCTGAGGACCAGTTGGAACGTCTCGGGCAACTCGAAGGCCAGATCTCCGAACACTTGAGCGCCGATGTTGGCCTCTGTGATTCCGGGAGGGAATACAATGCGCTGGTCTCCGCCCAGGTAGTCCTCACCTCTTCTGGCCGTTCCGTCGACGAACCGGGCCATCACCGAAACCGTCCGTCCGATCGGGAGATTGAGCTTCAGACTGAACCAGGCGGTCGCCTGGGTCCACAGGCCCCTGGGTTCGGTGAAGGACACGTCGGGTCCGGCGCTCACCTCGAGCGGTTCAGCGGCCAGATCGAGGCTCGTCGTGTTGTTGTGCTCGAACAGATCCCTCCCGTCCCGGCTTAGCACGGACGTGACGGCGAACCTCCCCGCGACGGTCGGACGGAGGCGCAGGCTCACGCCGACGACGGCGTTTGGCGTGAGGGTGCCCAGCGGGCACTCGACCCGGCCGTCCACCACGGCGCAGGCCGCGTCCAGCGAGTTGGTAGCCGCCGTACATTCCACACCCGCCGGCAGCAGGGTTGTCAACATCACGCCCTCGATCGGATTCGAGCCGCGGTTCTCCACGCGCAGCTCGACCTCAGTCTCCTCGCCCACGGGCAACAGCTGCGGAGGCGTCAGGCCGTCGAGAACCATCTCGTCCCGGCACTTGCTTCCGGCACCCACGGTTGCGAGCGCCTGGATCTCGTGCGGATCGAGCGGCCGGTTGTAATAGGCGAGTTCGTCGATCCTGCCGGGGAATGTCGCCCCGGCCTTGCCCGACGCATTGATCAGCCCCCCGATGGCAAAGGGCGTTTCGGCGAGCAAGCGCCCGTCGCCAAACGTGTAGGCGACCAGCAACACGCCATCGCCGTACATCAGAATCATGTCGCCATCCTTGACCCAGGCGACGTGATGCCAGTTCGTGTCCGTGATCGCCGGTGGCGAGGCGCCATACCTGTGATTGAAGCTCGCGAAGAGGTGGCCGCCTGTCACGACGCCGAACTGGAAGAGATCCCGTCCCCCAAAGACAACGGAACCTTGGTCCATGATCGTCAGCAGCGCCTCGGGTCGCTCGACGCGGATCCAGCCTTCCACGGTGAATTCCGGGGCGTGCCAGCGCGGATCATCGCCCAGGGCGACCGCGTCGCCGAGAGCGTGAAAGCGGAAAGCGCTTCCGCTCAGCCCCTCGGCATAGGCTGCATTCCCCAGGAGAGTGCCCGACGCTCCGCTGGATTCATCTGCGGCCGTGCCGTCCGCCCGCCACCAGGAGACCAATCCTCGCGGTGCCGCCAGGCACTCGCGGCCGGATCCCAGCACATTGACCACCGCTTCGGTCCGGTTGTTGGCCGGGAGGAAGTCGGCCAGCGGCATGGCGGCTGCCGCGCAGATCGGGTAGACGCCAGCCGCGGGTGCCTGAACCGTGAACTCGAGGGTTGCGGTGCCATCCGCGGCCGGCAGCGTCCCCACCTCCCAGACCAGGACGTTCCCCTGTTCCGTCACCGACCCGGCCGTTGCACGGTGTCGCGTCAGGACCAACCGCGCGGGAATGACGTTCGTCACCACGATGTCGCGGCCGGGAACATCGCCCTTGTGATGCACGGTCAGTCGATAGTCCGCCGATTCATTCTCGCGCAGAACCAGTCGCGGCGACTCGAAGGCCAACAGCAAATCGTTGGCGCACTTGCCGGCAGACTCGAGCGCTCGGATCGTCTCCGCATCCAGCGGGCGGTTGTACACCGCAATCTCGTCGAGATCCCCCCACCAGGCTTGCCAGGTGATGTTCGGCGCCAGGACGCCGCCAATCACGTAGCCGTAGGGGCAGGCGAACTGGTACTTGGCCTCCTGCCGGCCCTGGCCGGCGTCGGCGCCGTCGACGTAAAACTGCACTGCCGGGCCGCTCTTGACCACGGCCACGTGATGCCACTCGAGATCCATCACGGCCGCTGTGCTCACCGGGTAGGGCTCGGCGCCGCCAGCCAGGAACAGCCGGCCGTCGTTCAGCATGCCGAAGGACCAACTGGTCAGATCGCTTCCCACGATCGCGCCACCGGGCAGCGACGACAGGACCGGGTTGTGGGTGGTGGCCACCAGGTCGGCACGCCGCACCCAGGCCTCGACGGTGAAGTCCTGCACCGCCAGCTGGTGGAAGGGGCCGATCCCCAGCACTCCCGAATCCCCGCGCAGCGCGAATCCCTGGCCCACCATGCCATCCGTGAAACCGGCGGTGCCATACAACCAAAGCCCGCTGAAGCCGGTGGCATCCGCGAAATCGCCATTCCCGCGCCACCACCCCACGAGCCCGTCGGGGGCCCCATGACACGGCGGGACCACGCTCACCGTCGCCGACCCGGTGTTGTTGCCCGCGCAGAAGTCCCCCGGCGCGATCACCTCCGCACGGTTGGTGGCCCATCCCAACACTGTCGGACGCAGCAGGAAGTCCACCGTCGCCGAGGCCCCTTCGGCAATCTCTCCCAGTTCGGTGACGATCAGGCCCTCCGCGATCCGCGCCACTCCTTGCGACGGCGTCGCGGACAACGCCTCGAAGCCGGCCGGCAGGGTGTTGCTGACGATCACCCCCGGCGCGGGTTCGCGTCCGATGTTGCGGACGCGGACCCGGAGGCCCAGCGGTTCGCCCACCGTGGCCAGGGAAGGCGGATTCTCGAACCCCAGATCCAGGTCCCGGATGCATCGGCCGGCGGTGTCGGCAACGCAGATCGAGGCAATCTCCGCTGCCGACAGCGGCCGGTCGTGGACTGCCATTTCGTCGATCTGCCCGACGAACCCCATCGGCCATCCCTGGAGCACATTGCCCAGCGTGAACGCCTCCTGAAACTGGAAGTCGGTCGCCAGCACCCCCGCGCCCACCTTGAGCCCATCCCGGTAGAACGTCACCGCAGTGCCCGCTTTCGTGACGGCCACGTGATGCCAGTTGGTGTCGGTCAGACCTGCCGGCACGTAGAGCCCGGGGCTGCTGACCCGTCCCAGGAAGAGCTGGCCGTCCTTCGTCAGCGCGAGCGTGTATCCGCGCTGCGCCCCGGCGCTCAGGATGGCGGCAGCCGGATACGAGGGAACGTCGGTGATCCGGTCAGTCCGCCCGCGCCGAATCCAGGCGTCGAGGGTGAAATCCTGCAGATGCAGCGCGACCGGGTTCCCCAGGTTCGCCATCTCGTAGCGACCGGCGAAGGTGAGGGCCCGGCCCACGCGCCCCTCGCCGTAGGTCTGACCGGCCCCGCTGTCCACCCCGCTCACGGAATCGAGCAGCGTGTCTTCCGCTCGCCACCAACCGACCAAGCCCTCCGCCGGAACCGAACAGCCTGCGGCGACCTGCACCGAAACCTGGGCCGCGTTGTTGCCCGAGTTGAAATCCGGACTGTCGAGGTCGAGGGTTGCCTCGAGAATCCCGAGCCCCGGGGTCAATCCCATCACGACAATCCGGATCCAGGCCGCCGACTGGGACGGCAGCATTGCGAGTTCGAATTGGAAGCCATCGGGGGTGGCTTCGACGGTCCCCGCACTCGAGGTCCCCGACATGTAGCCGACGTTTCCGGGGATTACCCCGTGAACGCGGACTCCCGGGACTGCCTCCGGGCTCATGTTGGTGACCGTCAGAGTGACCTCGCACGACTGGCCCACGGTTGCGGCGATCGTCGGTCCGGGCCGAACGGCCACATCCCGCAGGCACTTGCCTCGAGAACCCGCCTGCCAGAACGCGAGGATTTCCGCCGGCGAGAGGCAGCGTTCGTGGAGTGTGACCTCGTCGAGCATCCCGTTCCATCGGTCGTTGGCAGCCTCGAAGATGACCTCATTGAAGAAGGCACCTCGCCCGCCCCAGACGAGATCGCCATTGCCTGGCGTCAATTGCCCGGTGATACCGGTGATTTCGCGCGTCAGTGCACCGTTGACGTATACCGTCACGGAAGTCGCCCCGACCGCCAGGGCCACGTGCGACCATTCGTGGGTCGGCAGCGCCACGCCGCCATCGGTGAAGGGTCCATAGTCTCCGGGCAGACCCGCCACGCCGTGCAGGGCGAACACGAGGTGCCCCATCGGGACCGATCCCACCTCCGGAGTCACCGGTCCCCGGACGCCCACGAGGATCTGGTAGGTCAGGGACGTCGAGGATTCCTTGCTCAGAATCGTATCCGTCCAGCCGTCGTACAGCGTAGGATACACCCACGCTTCCACCGTGTATTGGGCGGGCAGGAATCCTGCGCTCCCCGGCACCCGCAATTCCTCCTGGCCCGTGAAGACGAACGCCTGTCCCACCCTGCCTGGAGCGTACTGTTCCCCTCCAACGACCAGGCCGGGATGCGTCCCTCCCGCGTCCTCCGAATCTCCCTCCCCGCGAAACCAAACGTAGGGGCGGGCAGGCAGTTCAGCACAGGGCCCCGGAATGGGCTCGGGGATCCCGGCGTGCAACACCAAGGCCCAACAAGCGAACAGGTGCACGAGACGAATTGCTCTTCGCAGTGCCATGGGCAGGATCCCGTTCCACGACGTCATCGACGGGCTGACGCGGTCTGGAGCCCTCGACTTGTGGAACTCGATGTCATCAGGTCAGGTTTCGGCCTCCCCCGTTTCAGCCCCTGCCCCTGTCGGCGAGGACCCGAGGCTCCTTGGACTTTGGAACGCTTGGCCAGCAAGTCAAGTTCTGTCCGCTCCTGTTCCAGGCCCCGGAATAACAGAGTGACAGACTGACTCGCTGTTTCCCCGGTCCGCTACCGTGTCCCCGCGCTCGCAAGCTCAAGCCCCCCCCGATCCCACCGCCCACCCCGCGCTGACGCTCGCCATCCTCCCGGTGTCTGAATTGCAGCTCTCCCCCGGAATCGCGCTTGCCGCATCCGTGGGATTCCCGAAAACTGGCGCGGCACATGAAGCGTGAAGGGACGAATGGCCTCGGGACTCGAGGGCTCCTGACTCTGCTGGTCCTCCTCGGACTGTGCACGGGCATTGCGCGAGGGGCGGTGAATCAGCTTGCGGACGGCGGTTTCGAGTCGGGTCTGGGCGAATGGCAGCGGCACGGGGACTGCGCTTTGGACTGGACCGTGGCCGCTTCGGGGCGCGGGTCGCTGCGGATCACGCGCGGCTGGGCCGGGATCGAAGTCCGGCATCTGACCCCCGGTCTCGAGTACACCTGCAGCGCCCGGGTCCGGTTGGCGGCAGTGCGTCCCCAGCCCGAGGGGGGATACGCCTTCTTCGCCGTGCACCAGCTGGATGATTTCGGCGACCTGGTCCGGGCCCAGGACGTTCTGCAGGCGAAAGCGCCGGCAGATTGGACGTCGCACCAGGCCACGTTCACCCTCGACCCCGAGTGCCGGACTCTGTCGATCCGGTGCGGCTTCTTCCGGGCCGAGGGAACGGTCTGGTTCGACGACGTGACGCTGGCCGAAGGCCCGCTGGCGGCTGAGGCGTCCGGCGTCGGGGCTGCCGATCGGGCCGCCGTGCGACTGCCCGAGGTCACAGAAGGTCTCCGGGGCATGGTGGCGATTCTCAACGACGACCTGCCCGCCGGCCCGGGCGCGGCGTCGCCGGAGCGCATCGAGTCGTTGCTGCGGGAGGCGGGCTTTGGCGTGGCGACGCTGGACAGCGCGCGACTGGCGGACGCGCGGTGCCTGAACCGCGGTTTGTTTGACGTGCTGGTGCTGCCGTATGGGCCGAGTTTTCCGGTTCAGGCGGCCGGGAACTTCCGTCGGTTCCTGCGGGACGGCGGGAAGTTCCTTTCGGCTGGCGGGTATGCGTTTGACGATCTGCTCGAGCGGGCGGGGGATGGATGGCAGCGGCCTGCTGGAGTGCCGTCCGAGCCGGAGGAGCACGCCTTGTGGCAGTGTGGATCGCCCGCCGAGGGCCTGCGCGGATCGGGCCCGCTGCAGTTCTCCGGGTTTGTGAAGTCGGCCCGGGTCAAGGGCCCGGGGATGGCCTACTTTGCGATCTACCAGTTTGACCGGGCGGGGCGGATCGTGGCGTGGCGCGACTTGTGCCGGGTGCAGGGGACGCGCGACTGGCAGGCGGTGACGCACCGGTTCGAGGTGCATCCGGCGGCGGCGGTTGTCGAGGTGCGGGCGGGGCTGTATCGTTGCCGCGGGGTGGCGGCCTTCGACGATGTGTCGATCGTCGATGCGGCCGGGAAGATCCGGTTCGAGACCGGCTTCGAGCCGCCGTATGCGGTGGATTCCACGGCTCCCGTCCATGGGCGCGTCTCGAATCCCGCGCAATGGACGGTGTCGACGCGGACCCGGCATTCGGGTCAACAAGCGCTGGTGGTCCGGCACGAGCGGACGGTTCGCGAACCCGAGCGATTGAACACGCGGTGGGGGGTGCCGGAGGACGGCCTCCGGACGGAGCCGACGCAGCTTGGGGTGTTTCAGGCGGATTACCCCCTCGAGCGCGTTCGATCCGCGCAGGCGGCGACGGGACAGTCGGTGATCGACCCGGCGCTGCGACTCGAGGGCGTGTTGTCCGGGCACGCAGCGGCGGGGGTCGTGGGTTTCGACGAGGCGCGGTGGGTGCCGCTGATCAACGGGTACGACGCCTGGGGCCGGCTGCGCGGTGCGGTGGGGGCGATGCTCCGGCATGATCGCGGTCCCTACGCGGGGTCGAGCTGGGCGTTTTTCGGGGTGACGAACCGCGATGTCTTCGCAGCCTCGGAACCGGGGATGGGACGCGCCTTGGCGGACATCGTCGGCGCGTTGGTCGAGGATACGTACGTGGTGGCGTTGGGGACCGACCGCGGCTGCTATCGCCAGGGGGAGGGCGTGGCCGTGCAGGCGACACTGGCGAATTTCGGGCGCCGGCAGGCGGACCTGCGGCTGACGGTGCATATCGAGACCCTCGAATCCCCGGGGGTGCCGGTCAGCCGTCTCGAGACCCGGTGCGTCCTCGAGCCGGGCACCACGCGGGCGGTGGCGTTGGAATGGCGTCCGGGGCGGTTCCTGGCGGATTTCTACCGGCTGCGCGGCCGGTTGTGGCGGGCCGACCGGGGCGTGGACGCCATCGAGAGTGGCTTTGTGGTGTGGAATCCGCAGGCGATTGCCGGGGGGCCGGCGCTGTCGTTCCGCGACAACTACCTGCGGATTGGGGCACGGCCGGTGTTTCTCTTCGGGACCGACGATTGGAGTTACGTGTTCACCACGCGGCGGGAGACGCCGCTGCAGTGGCTCGAGGACATGCGGCAACGCCGCGACCTGGGGGTGCAGATCTACGAGAACCTCCAGTCCCCGCCCCCGCGCGATGCCGAGAGCCGCGAGCGGATGCTGCGCAAGGTGGACGGCGTGACCCAGCTGGCCCAACAGTGCGGCCAGGTCTATTTCCCCGGGCTTTGGATTGGGGCGAACACGGCCGTGGACGACGCGGAGCTCACAGAGCAAGCGGCCTATTGCCGCGAGTTTGCCCGGCGATATCGCGAGGTCCCCGGCTTGATCTACTATGTGAATGGGGATCTGCGCTGCGAGCTGAGCGACGCCGTGTCCCCGCACTGGAATCGTTTCCTGCAGGACCGATACGGCACGGCCGGACTGTTGGCGGAGGCCTGGGGCGTCGCGTCGGCCGACGCAGCGCTTGGATCCCTGCGGATCGAGGAATACTCGGACTCGAACCAGCCATGGGGAGACGTCCGGATCTACGATCAAAACCGGTTCCGATCCTGGCTGGTCGAGCGCTGGTGCACGATTCTCGCGGATGCGTTGCGTGAAGAGGACCCCGGGCATCTGACCACCGCCGAGTTCTATCAACTCCCGCATCAGGGGGTCGATCTTCCCGCGGCCATCGGGACCCTCGACCTGGCCAACTTCGGGTTCTTCGAGAAGCGGGGCGCCGATCTGGCGCGTTTCCCGTTGCTCTGCAAGTACAACGACCAGCGCTGGCGCGGGAAGTCCACCGGGCCCGGCGAGTACGGCGTGAAGGTGCATCCGGCCTGGGGCGACGGCGCCGACTACGGGTATCACACCGCCCGGACCCGTGAGGAGGCGATCGAGCTGTTCCTGGGGATCGCGCATCAGGCGTTCGGACTCGGCGCGTCTCGTATCCACAACTGGTGCTGGAAGGACGACGCGCACCGCGTGTTCCCCTGGGGCATGGTCTATCCCTGCGACGGCGTCCCCCGGGACACCGCCTACGTTCATCGGAACCAGAGCTTCCTCTTCCGGCACTTCCGGCCGGTGTACCGCGATCCGGAAGTATACGTTCTCACGCCCGACAGCCATCGGATGGGGGGCGCCAAGTGGACGGTGATCGAGGGGATCCTGCGCTCGATCGAACTCGCGCTCTCGCTGCACGTGGACAACCTCGGCACCTTGAACGAGCAGGACCTGGTGATCCCCAAGGCGGCGCGCGCGATCTTCTATCCGCTGCCGTTCTGTCCGCCCGAGCCTGTGTGCGCCCGGCTGCGGGCGTGGGTCGAGGGGGGCGGGGTGTTGTATCTTTCGGGCGACCTCAGTTTCGACGAGGCGCGCCGGCGGACGCGGACCGATCGGCTCGAGGCGCTGTGCGGCGTGCGTTTCGTGAAGGAGCTCTATCCGAACCTCGAGGTGCCCTCGACGCATGCGCTGGCCCAACCCTGTATTGCCGTGGCTCCCCTCGGAGCCGTGGTCCGCGCGGCCGCACCCGACGGAACGCCCTGTGTGGTCGAGCATGGGCTCGGCCGCGGCCGGGTCCTGTTCACAACGGACCCGATCGAAGTGCATCCTGCCGTGGCGCGCGGGGAGGCGGATCGGGCGCTCTATCGCTCGGTGCTCGAGGCTGCGGGAGTCCGCCCCCTCGGGCTGAGTCCCGAGGCGCCGGAGATCCACAGCCACCGGGTGCCGCTCGATGACGGCGGGGCGGTGTGGGTGCTCATGAATGGGGACGATGAGGCGGCGTCGCGCACGGTGACCCTGACGGGGCTTCGACCCTCTCCGACGCTCGAGGTGCAGCGTCGCCGGCCGGCGCTCCTCTGGTCGGACAAAGCCGGGGCGCTGCGGGCCGTCGAAGTGCAAGGCGAGTTGCGCATCGACAAGGCGCGCGTCGTGGCGGACACAACCCAGGGGATCCTGCTCTCGCTGGATGGGGCCGACGTGCGGCACTCGAAGGCGCTTCTGGCCATGCCGCTCCGCCACGGGACGGTTCGCTGGAAGACGCACTCCCACTGGCGCGGGGCCGTGGTCGAACCGGGCGAAGTCCAGGGCGGCAGATGGCGGACGTTTGCGCGCCGCCCGCTCGAGCGGGAATCCGGCGAAGCGGTTCTGGCCATCGAGGCGGACGATGCGTTCGTTTGGTTCCTCGTGTGCGAGGAAAGCACCGCAGCCGGTTGGCGGGAATACGTGGGCCGCACCCTGCGGAACCCCGGAGCGGCGGAGGAAAAGGACTAGCGAGGCGCGGAAGAGAGGATTCGGAAAGGCAGGGAGGTTCCATGGGATCGCAGACTTCGTAAGGTCTGAGGCGACGCCTCGCTAAGGACATTGAAATGGGACGCATGCGCTCTGACGTAGCCGACGTCTGGCGCTGAGACCGAGACCGCGCGGAGTACTGCTGAGCGCGGTGGCGAGCAAGGGCGTGAAAGCGGCGAACCGGACGGTCCAGCGATTGGGGTTGGTGCGTACCAATGCAAAACGAAGGCCCTCGGCTCGCCCTGTGTTGCGGACACCAAACCGTCGCGGGGCTGTTGAGGCGGTCGGCCTCGGCCGGCGGGCTACGCGCTGTGCTTTTGGGCCAGCGCCTGCAGAAGAGCCTCCGCCTCCGCCCACCGGGCGAAGCGCCGTTCCTCGGCGCGGAAGGAGGGCGTATGGATCGACCGGCGGCCGTTGACCATTTGGATCCTGTGCTTCTTGTGGAGCAGTTCGTGGTACATCACGTAGTCCACCACAAACTCCGGCACGGCCGGTGCATCCAGCGACACCGAGATCATCACCGTGTCCGTGGTCCGGCGGTAATGCCCGAACTTGCGCCCGGTCAGCGCGCCGTTCCAGACCAGCCGCGGCTTCGGAAGATCCCCGTTGAAATGGGAGGCGTTGACGCGGGCGAAGCTCGCTTCGAGATCGTGCACGCACCCCCGTCCGGCTGAGGCCGCGCTGTGTGCTTGCGGTTCCATCTCGAGGAGTGTCTCCGCAAACTCATCCGAGTCGGCGAATTGGCGCAAGCGGGCGGATCCCGCGGGATCCCGGTGCTGGAGCGCAAAATCGATCAGCGCCTCCCACACCCCGGCATTGGCATGGAGGAAGCCCTCGCTGACCGTCAGCAGCACCTCGTTGCGGTAGCGCCGCCGTCGGCACAACAATTTCACGGGCACGAGATGGACCGTCACGGACGCCGCCAGCGGCGCCAATGCCCGGCGCGGGGCCAGCGCGGCCCTGGACCGTTCGAGGGCCGCCACATGCAGCGCCAGGTTCTCCTCGTCCGCCAGGAATCTCAGCCATCCATAGACCTCCCGCGACGACCCCGTGAGCGCTTCGGGGTTTGCCCCGCTGTCGGTGCAAACACTCTCGATGGCCGCAACCTGGGTCTGGATATACCCCTGCAACGCGCGCCGCGCCTCCGGAGACGCGGCCAGCGACTCGACGTCGCGCCAGAAGCGGTCCGCAAGCGCATCCCTCAGCGCCACCATGTTCCGCAGCGCCAGAGTCCGGGGGCTTGAAGGCGCCGGTTCGCCCTGGGGCCGGACCGGCAGACGGTCCAGATCCAGTTCTTTCAAGAACAGGTACACCTTGCGCGAGGGCCCGGGCAACCGGTCTGGCGTTGTCCCGTGGGCCGCGCACAGCTGCTCGACCGTCCCAACAAGCGACCGGACCCGGGCGCCAAACTGCGGCCGGTCGGCGGCGGCAATTCCTCGCTGCAACTCTTGTCGAATCTGGCGGAACGCCCGCAGGAGACCCTTGATGCGCATGGTTCTTCTCAGGGGTTGGCGTTCGCCGGCGGGACCGGCGCGGCCATCACCCCGCATCCACCCTCGAGCGTTGGAATCGTCTGGAACATGCTGGCCTTATAGCGACGATTGGTGCGAAGCGAAAGATCGAATCGAATTGCCTGACGCGGCTCGGCGTTGTGAGGCTCCCGGCCAGGGGGGGGCAGGCAAAGCTTGACCCGTGCGCAGGGCGGGTCGAACATCCGAACGTCTGAAGCCGGAGAACGGCTGTTACAGTTCAAAGAACACAACCAGGGCGGGGCGGATCGGCCCGGCCAGCGGAGACTTATCATGCACGACGGATCGACTCGATGGAATCGGCGGCGTTTCTTGCGGGCGGGGGTGCGGGCGGGGGTGATCTTGGCGGTTCCCCAGGTGGTGCCAGCCGCCGTGTTGGGCAAGGACGGCGGGGTGGCGCCCAGCGAACGGATCGTTCTTGGCGCGATCGGCATTGGAAACCGGGGATCGTATGTCCTCGGCTGCTTCCTCCAGGAGCCGGACGTTCAGTTCGTGGCGATTGCCGATGTCAAGGCGGCGCGCCGTCAGGCGGTCAAGAAGATGGCGGATACGAAGTACGGCAACGGGGATTGCGCGATGTACCGCGACCTGCGGGAGTTGTTGGCGCGGGCGGACATCGATGCGGTCCTGATCGCCACCGGTCCGAACTGGCACGGGAGCGCGGCGATCCTGACGGCGAACGCGGGCAAGGATGTGTACTGCGAGAAGCCCTGCACCCGGAGCATTGTGCAGAGCCTGCAACTGGCGGAGACCTTCCGTCGGACGGGGCGCGTCTTCCAGGCGGGGACGCAGCGCCGCAGCCTGCCCAACTTCGTGTATGCGATCGAGCTGGCCCGTCGGGGCAAGCTGGGGAAGCTGCACACGATGCACGCGCACCCGGCCGGGCTCGAGACGTCGTCGAGCGGATGGCTGCCGCCCGAGCCGGAGCCGGCCAAGGACGAAGTGGACTGGGATCTCTACCTGGGGCCCGCGGCGTGGCGGCCCTTCAACCGGCGGCTTCTAGATGGCTTCAATTTCGAGAAGGGCGGCGGGATGGTCGGCGGCGGTTGCCTCGAATGGGGTTCCCATTGCATCGATCTCTGCCAATGGGCGAATGACGCGGACGACACCGCGCCGGTCGAGTACGAGCGGCAGGGGAAGGAGCTGCATGCCCGCTATGCGAACGGTGTGAAGCTGGTGGTGCGGAATGACGGCTGGTTGCCGCTCGGGTCCTGCCCGGTCCGGTTCGAGGGGGAGACCGGGTGGGTCGAAACCGCCGACAACGGCGATCTGGTGGCCAGCCGGCCGGAGCTGCTGGCGGGCAAGGGAGCCAAGATCTCGGGGTATCCCGCGGACTTCCATGTCCGGAACTTCCTCGACTGTGTCAAGACCCGGGGCCAACCCCGGGCCAGCGCCGACGTGGCGTGCTACTCGCACATCACGTGTCACGCAGCCAACATCGCGCTCTTCCTGAACCGCAAGGTCCGCTTCGACCCCAAGAAGCACGAGTTCATCGGCGATGAGGAGGCCAATCGCCTCCGTTCCGAGGCCATTCGCGATCCGTGGGCGGCTTGAATCTCCTGAAGGAACCAACATGAAAGCGAATCTTCGACGACTCGTGTGGGGCGGGATGGCGGCGGCCTGGGTTGGCAGTCTGTTGATCGCAGGCGCGGCTCGGGCGGTGGCGGCGGACGATCCCGCAGCCGCGCGCGCCGAGAAACAGCGGTCGCTGATCGCGCTGATCGAGTCCGACAAGCCGGACGCCGACAAGGCGCTGGCCTGCAAGCAGCTGGCCGTCTGCGGGACGGCCGACGCCGTTCCCGCGCTGGCCGCGCTGCTGACCGATCCGGAGTTGTCCTCCTGGGCGCGGATTCCCCTCGAAGTGATCCCCGGTCCCGCGGCGGACTACGGTCTGCGGCAGGCGATCAACAAGCTCGAAGGCCGGTTGTTGATCGGTGTCTTGTATTCGGTCGGCAACCGACGGGATGCAAAGGCGGTCGAACTGATCGCCGCCAAACTCCGGGACGCGGACCCGGAGGTCGCGTCCGCGGCTGCCGTGTCTCTGGGCCGGATCGGAGGCGGCGCGGCCGCCGCAGCGCTCACCCCGCTGCTGGCCACGGCTCCGGTCCCGGTGCGATCCGCGGTGGCGCAAGGCTGCATGCTGTGTGCCGAGCGCTCGCTCGCCGCGGGCGATCGGGCGGCCTCGATGAAACTCTACGATGCGGTTCGCGCCGCCGATGTGCCGGTGCAGCGCCGGGCCGAGGCCGTCCGCGGCGCGATTCTGGCCCGCGGATCGGATGGCATCCCGTTGCTCCTCGAACACCTGCGGTCGCCGGACAAGACCCTGTTCACAATGGCGCTGCGCGTCGCCCGCGAGCTGCCGGGCAGGGAGGTGACCCAGGCGCTCGCAGCGGAGGTCGATCGGGCCCAGCCCGAACGGCAGGCCCGGGTTCTGCTGGCGTTGGCGGATCGGAACGACGACGCCGTCATACCCGCGGTGATGGCCGCCGCCCGGAAGAGCGCAACCCCGGTGCGGGTTGCCGCCATCGGCGCCCTCGAACACCACGACAGCGCCGCCGCCGTGCCTTTGTTGCTCGAGGCGGTCACCGACGCGGATGCCGCGGTGGCGCGGGCGGCCCAGACCGCGCTCACCCGGTTGTCGGGTGAGGAAGTCGATGCTGCCTTGGTTGCCCGTCTCCCGCAGGCCACGGGTAAAGTTCGCCAGACGCTGATCGAGCTTGCCGGCACCCGGCGGATCGAGGCGGCTCTCCCCGCACTCCTCCCGGCGTTGACGGATTCGGATCCGGCCCTTCGCGCCGCCGCTGTCGAGACGGTCGGGGTCCTTGGAAAGGACCGGGAAGCCGCGGAGCTTGTCCGGCTGATCCAGAAGACAACCGCCCCGCAGGAACGCGAGAACCTCGAGACGGCGCTCCTGGCGGTCAGCGGCCGGGGCGGGGCCGCCTGCGTGCCCCATCTTCTGCCGTTGACACGCCATGCGGACGGCGGCCTGCGTGTGACTGGACTGCATGCCCTGGCCGCGGTGGGCGGTCCCGAGGCGCTCGGCGCCGTCAAGGCCGCGGTCAATGATCCCGAGGAAACCGTGCAGGATGAAGCCGTCCGGACACTGTCCACATGGCCGAACAACTGGCCGGACGACGTCGCGGCTGCCGAACCCCTGCTGGCGCTGGTCAAGTCCGGCCGGAAAAAGTCGCATCAAATCCTCGGCTTCCGGGGTTACCTCGAGTGCGTCCAGGTCGACAAGCGCCTCACGGAGGACGCCAAGGCGCTCACGATCAGCGAGCTGCTGCCCCAGGTCCAGCTGCCCGAGGAGAAACAATCGGCCATCGCCGCACTGGGCCGGATTCCTTCCGCACATGCGCTCAAGGCGCTGACAGGATTGAGCGCCGACGCCAGCGTAGCCGAGGAAGCCTACTCGGCCATGGCGGGTTTGGCGGCGAAGGCGATTCCCGGCGTTTCGAAGGAGGAGCGGCAGAAGGCCCTCGAGACAGTCGTCCAAGGCGCCAAGAGCCAGGCGACGCGGAAGCGGGCCCAGGAGGGTCTCAAGGGGCTCAGGTAGGATTCGCCAGCGAGGCGCGCCTCAGACCAAGCCAAATCCGCGACCCCATGAAGCCTCTCTGCCTTTCCAGACCCTCTGTCCCGCGCCCCGCTGTCATGGAGTCCTCGCCAGCGGGGGGGAAGGGCTGGAACAAGAGGGGCCGATACTTGACCTGTTGACCGCAAATCCCACAAGGCGAGGACTCTGCGGGGGCCATGTTGTGAAGCGCGTTGACTGGAGCGTCGGCCTTGGGGTGCTGCTCGTGCTGGGGATGCTCTTCCCGGCACACGCCGGGGATGATCTCGAGCGTGGTTTCCGTCGCCCGCCGGCCGCGGCGCGACCGTGGGTCTATTGGTTCTGGCTCAACGGCAACATCACGCGCGAGGGAATCACCGCCGACCTCGAAGCCATGAAGCGGGTCGGCATCGGCGGCGTCCTGATCATGGAAGTCGATCAGGGCGCGCCGGTGGGGCCGGTGGGCTTCATGAGTCCCGACTGGCGCGCGATGTTCCGGCATGTGCTGGACGAGGCCGGACGGCTCGGTCTCGAGGTGAACCTCAACAACGATGCCGGCTGGAACGGCAGCGGCGGTCCCTGGGTGCGCCCCGAGGACTCGATGCAGAAGGTCGTCTGGACGGAGACCGAGGTCGAGGGCCCGCGCTCGTTCGCAGGGGTGTTGCCACAGCCCGAAACCGTGGCGGGATTCTATCGCGACATCACGGTCCTGGCGTTCCCGTCGCCGGGGACGAACCGAGTCGACCGGATCCGGGCCAAGGCGGGCTATGAGATCGCCGTGGTCGGAGCGTCTCCAACGCCACCGTTGCCGGCCGGGGCGGCCATCAACCGGGCGCATGTGGGGGAGTTGACGCCGTCGCTGGCCGCGGACGGCCGTTGGACGTGGGACGTTCCCCCCGGCAAGTGGACCCTCATGCGGATCGGTCACACCAGCACCGGCGTCGAAAACGCGCCGTCCCCGGCCAGCGGCCGCGGTCTCGAGTGCGACAAGCTCAGCAAGACCGGGATCGAAGCTCACTTCGCCGGCATGATGGGGCCTGTGATTGCCGATGCCGGCCGGGCCGCCGGCCGAACGCTCGTCGCCACCCACATCGACAGTTGGGAGAACGGAGCCCAGAACTGGACCGCGGCCATGCGCGCCGAGTTCCGTGCCCGGCGCGGCTATGACCTGCTGCCTTTCCTGCCGGCGCTTTCCGGGCGCGTGATCGACAGCCTCGACGTGACGGAGCGGTTTCTGTGGGATTACCGCCAGACGATCTCCGAGTTGCTGGCCGAGAACTATGCCGGGCATTTGCGCACGCTGGCCCGACGCCATGGCCTCAGGCTCTCGATCGAGGCCTACGGGGCGCCCTGCGACGATCTTCCGTACGCAGGACAGGCGGATGAACCCATGTGTGAGTTCTGGATGGGGGGCGGCGCCTTCGAGACCGTGAAGGGGATGGCCTCGGCGGCGCACACGTACGGCAAGGGAATCGTGGGGGCTGAGGCGTTCACCGCGGGCGACCACGAGAAGTGGCTCGATCACCCGGGCAGCATCAAGGCGCTCGGCGATCGCGCGTTCTGCGACGGGGTGAACCGGTTTGTCTTTCATCGGTACGCGATGCAGCCCTGGGCCGACCGCCGGCCGGGGATGACCATGGGCCCATGGGGCCTGCACTACGAGCGCACCCAGACCTGGTGGGAGCTGTCGGGTCCCTGGCACCAGTACCTTGCCCGATGCCAGTTCCTCCTCCGTCAGGGCTTGTTCGTCGCCGACATCGCCTACCTTCAGCCCGAAGCGGCGCCCCAGGATTTCCCGCCTCGCAATCCGGCCGGCTATGCGTATGACCACTGCCCGGCTGACGTCGTGTTGACCCGGATGACGGTAAAGGGCGGCCGGCTGACCTTGCCGGACGGAATGAGCTACCGGCTTCTGGTCCTGCCGGAGGCGGTCACCATGACTCCGGCGCTTCTCGAACGCCTCAAGACCCTGGTCGAGTCGGGGGCCACGATCCTCGGCCCGCGGCCTCTCCGGTCGCCGAGCCTGACCGACTTTCCGCAGTGCGATGAGCGGGTCGGCAATCTGGCGGATGCGCTGTGGGGCGGCACCGGCGAAGCCGCGACGCCGTTGCCAGGAGGTGGCTTTCAGCGGACGGTGGGCAGCGGGCGCGTGCTCTGGAACACCACTCCGGAGAAAGCGCTGGCTTTCCTGGGTGTCGGGCCGGACGTCACGTGTCGGCCGGCGCTGCGGTCCATCCACCGGCGGATCGACGATGTGGACCTCTATTTCGTGGCGAATCCAAAGACTCAACCGGTCGAGGCGCGATGCGTCTTTCGCGCGGCCGGCAAGCAACCCGAGTTGTGGTGGCCGGACACGGGCCGGATCGAGCCCGTTGCGGCATGGTCTTCCGAGGGCGGAACCACGGCGCTCCCGATCCCGTTGGGTCCCGCAGGATCGGTGTTCGTCGTGTTCCGGCCCGGTGGAAGAGCCGAAGATCCGGTCGTGGCCATCACACGGGACGGCGAGTCGCTTCTGCCGGACGCCGCGAAAGGACCGGCGAAGGTGTTGCAGACCGCCGTTTACGGTGTTCTTGACGATCCAAGCCGCACGCGTGATGTCCGGCCCGCGGTCGAGAGGCTGTTGAAGTCGGGGGAGGAGTCGTTGGCGGTTTCGAGTCTGGCCGCCGACGGCGATCCCGCTCAAGGCACGGTGAAGACGGTGATGATCGAGTATACCGTCGGGGATCACCCGGTCCGGGTCACCGGTCGCGACGGCGATACGGTTCAACTGCCCGAGTTCGCCCCTCGAGTCACCGTCGATCGGGCGGTGTACGGCGTCCTGAATGACCCCTCGAGAACCCGCGACGTTCGGTCGAAGGTTCAGCGGTTGATCGATGCGGGCCGGTACTGCTTCGGGGTGGCCGAGATGGCCGCGGGTGATGATCCCGCTTTCCTGGTGGTCAAGACCTTGGTCGTGGATTACACGCTCGAAGGTGCCCGGTTGACCGCGCGTGGCACGGATCCTGAGAGCCTGTGTCTGGCGCAGGCGCCGGTCGCTGCGCTCGCTCGAGTGGCCCGGCTCGAGCAGGATCGCCGCGGTGTCCGCTGGCTTGAAGCCTGGCAGGGCGGCCGCTATCAGGTCCGCACCGCCTCCGGCAAGACCTGGGAACAAGACCTGCCCGCCCCGCCGGCCGATCTGGAAGTGTCCGGGCCGTGGGAGGTCCGGTTTACCCCGGGATGGGGCGCGCCGGAGCACGTGCCCTTCGCGACCCTCGAGGATTGGTCGAAGCACGCCGACCCCGGCATACGCCATTTCAGCGGCATTGGGGAGTATCGCAGGACGTTCGATCTTCCGGCCGAGGTTCTCACGGCGGGGAATCGGGTGTGGCTCGATCTCGGCGCGGTCGCCGTCATGGCTCAAGTGCGGTTGAATGGCCGGGATCTTGGCACGTTGTGGCATGCGCCGTATCGGGTGGACATCACGGGCGCCGCCCGGCGTGGAGCCAATCGGCTCGAGGTTCGCGTGGCGAATCTCTGGTGTAACCGGTTGATCGGGGACGAGCAGTTGCCTGAGGACAGCGATCGGAACCCGGACGGCACTCTGAAGCGCTGGCCGGAGTGGCTGAATGAAGGCCGGCCGAGTCCGACCGGGCGGATCACGTTCACCACGTGGCGCCTGTGGCGGAAGGACGGATCGCTGCAACCTTCCGGTCTTCTGGGGCCTGTCACGATCCAGACCGCCAGACGGCATCGAGTCAATCCGCAGTCACTGTGACTCCAGAGCCGGTTTCTGAACGCCAGACCTTCAGACGGATAATCCTACGCCCACCTTTTCGCAAACCGCCACCGCAACCGACCGTCGTTGATCATCAAGCACTTAAGCCGCTGGCCTTCAGCAGGTTAACACCGGTTTTGGCACGGTTCTTGTCGGCTGCCTCTCCCGTGCACCAGTATTCGCCAGAAAACGCCAGAAAAGCGCACAACCAAACAATCGCCA